>Ga0233435_1000422_pt1 | contig 50612 bp, 70 predicted proteins | sample SI_122_August201_3_FD_182735 | JGI IMG/M metagenome (GOLD analysis project Ga0233435, IMG submission 182735) | Seawater microbial communities from Saanich Inlet, British Columbia, Canada - SI_122_August2016_135_MG | ecosystem: Environmental > Aquatic > Marine > Inlet | place: Canada: British...
GTTGAAGAACCAATTGTTGAAGAACCAATTGTTGAAGAACCAATTGTTGAAGAACCAATTGTTGAAGAACCAATTGTTGAAGAACCAATTGTTGAAGAACCAATTGTTGAAGAACCAATTGTTGAAAGTATGTTTGATAATTCATGTGGTCTTGGAACTATTCTAAAAAATAATATGTGTGTATTAGATGAACGATGTGGTTCTGGTACTGTTCTTGTAGATGGAGAATGTATTGTGGAAGAATCATCTGTAAAGTCAACTACTGTTTCTAAATCAATGAGTAAAGAATTGATTATTGGGATGGTTGTTGCACTTGTAATTGCAGGTATTATTGGAATTATCTTGGGACTAATGTCAAAAGCTAATAAAAATAATAATTAGTTACACATCAAGTCTTCAGAATTCATTAATTTATCAAACTCAAATCCTGATATCTGAGTAGTTGATGAATATGGAATTATTCCTAGAATTGGTGTTTCTGTGTTGATTGTTATGATGAATTGATTTGGATCAAGTCTGATGTTGCCGCCATTAAATTCAAAATCAAATGTCATGAAAATATGTTGTGCTTCTGACATCTCTTCAGATTTGAATACTCCTTCATTAATTATAGAAGAATATGGATTAATTATTGTTGGATTTACTGTAAATGAACCTAGATGTTCTGATTGATAAAATGTTAATACTTCAAATTTTTGTAAATTCATCCAAAATGGAATGGTGTTGCAAAATTCCATTTCCCCCCCATTTAACATTGCAAAGAACGAAAATTCTCCTGGACTATCCCATCTATACTCTAATTGCTGTACTCCTACAATATTTGAAACAGAATATGTCATTGGAATTATTATTACAATAATTGCAATTATTGTTATGATTGAATGTTTATTCATATTTCACTCACATTTTTTATGTTTGGCGATATGATGTTCTCTTCTATTAAATAATTAATAATTTGAGCAAACTCATTATCTGAAATTCCTCCTTGAATCCACCAGTATGTTATATTTTTGGTCCATTCAGGTATGTCTATCTGATGAATGTTTTCTCCATTAATTTCAAATGGAATAGAAATTAATTTTGGATCTACATATTTTTGAAATGCATCAATTAGATAACCATCTGATATTTTTCCAGTTAACCATTCTACTAAAAATTTTGAAATAGAATTTGGAATACAAATATTGTTTGAATCTATTAATTCAAACTCTGCTGTAAATTTAGAATTTGAATACTCTACATCCACAAAATATTTTCCTAATGGAAATACTTCTTTTTCAAAAGCCATTAGTGATGGAACTGGATTTATTAAATTTTTAATTTCAATTGGAATTGCACTGCTACCTTTTCCAGTTTCATCTCTGATGTGAATTATTGCAGGATCACCTGTAATTTCTGAGACTTCAATTGTATAAAATAATCTCTCACAATATGTGTAGATTGTTTTATCCATTTCAATTGTAACTGTTGGTTCCGCATATGCTGATCCTGAAATACCTGTACTTCCGATTAATATCATAAAAAATACCACTTTATTTGATATCATTAATTCAACATCTTATTTCATCAATAAAAATCTGAAATTTGTATCTGGAAATCTTTTTTAATCCCTCGACATTATTCAATTCATAGCGTTTTCTGCGGAAGCATATCTTCGAGTTGATGATTATAATTCATCGCTCAAGACATTTTTTACTGATTAGCGCTGCTTAGATATTTTATCACATTGTATAATTATTTAGTTTTCAAGAATTTTCTTTATATTGTAATATTTCATGCTAAATTATCTTAAAATATCTCTGAAATCAGTTATTAAAGGGGATTTTATTATTCTCGATATGCCTAGTTATCAAGACCAAACATGGATCCGACTCTGGAAAGAAAATGCACCAGAATTACGTGAACGAGTAGTTGGATGGCGTAAACAAAATGCAATTACTCGTATTGATAAACCAAGTAGACTACAACGGGCTAGAAGATTAGGATACAAAGCAAAACAAGGTATTGTTGTTGTTAGAATGAGGGTCGGAACTGGTGGTATGAGAAAACAAAGACCAACAGGTGGTAGAAGACCAAAACATCTTGGTGTTACTAGAATTAAAGCTGATGATGATATGAAGACTGTTGCAGAAAGAAGAGTTCTTGAACGTTATCCTAACATGAAACTTTTAGGTTCTTACTATATCTATAAAGATGGAAAACACTATTGGTTTGAAGTTATTTTAGCAGACCCATCACATCCTAGAATTGCGCAGGATAAAGAATTAAACAAACGAGTTCCACAATCTGCATAGATTGAAATCAATTCTTATAATTTTAGTTGTATTATTTTTTGTAATTACTCCTGTACATGGACAATTATTATCTGATGCAACTGGACTTGTAAATCGACTTGATGTACAAACTTCTGGTTATTCTTTTGAAGTAAAATTAACTTCTAATTTTGATCTTACTGATTTCACTTTTGACAAGGATCAAAAACAAATTATTCTTTATCTTGATAGTGGACTAGAAAATAATTTGGGTGAAATTATAATACCTCAAAATCTTTTAACTGGAGATTTCACTTTTTATCTCAACGAACAGGAATTTTTCCCAAAAATTCAATCTAATGAAAAAATTAATTTTGTTACTCTGAATTTTACTGGTTCTGGAACTAATGTTGTAAAAATTATTGGTTCTGAATATCTTGTTGGTTTAATTGAAATACCTTTTGAATCTGACCCCCAAAAATCATCTGAAACTAATTTAGAAGAATTACCTGAAATATTTTCTAGTGGTTATTTTGTTTGGTTAATTTTGGGAGGAATCTTGATTATTGTTGTGGCATATGTCATAATTAAAATTCAAAAAAATAAAAATTAATTTAATCTTCCTTAAGTAATCTTTGAATCATTCCATCAATATGTCCTGTTTGACCAAATGATACGTCTCTTAGAATTCCTTTTCTATCTACTAGAATTGTTGATGGTGTACCTTGTAGTGAAAAATTCTCAAATGTTTCTGCAGAATATTCTTTTGATTTCATATGATCTTTGACTCTTTGGATTATTTGATTTCTATATTCTTCTGGTTGTGAATCAAATTCTGGAATTTGTGGATGGATAAATTCTAGTATTTTTTCTTGAGTTATTTCACCTGCACTTTTTGTTAAATTATCCATTCCTACTGGAAATGGAATTTTAAAAGATAATTTGTTTCCTTCTTGTAATTGACCATATTGTGATAATGCACTTTTTGTTTCACCCACTACTTCTCCTGTTTCTACAAGCATTTTCAAATTATCCAAATTATTTTTATCAAAATCTTCAAATGCTGTTGCAAGACCTAACACTCTTACTCCCTCGTCTTTGTATTTTTCATAAATTTTAATTGCATCTGGAATTGCACCCATGAAACATCCTGGACAATTTACTTGAAATACTTCTAATAATACAATGTGATCTTTTTCTTGATCAAAATTTGTTGGTGCGCCTTGCACCCATTCTGAAACACCAAAATTTGGTACTTTTTCACCTATTTTTGTAGTCACATTATAAAGTCAAATTTTTTCTGATAAATACATATCTCTACAAATTTTTAATTTTTTTTAAGTAGAATAATATATGACGCAGAAATTTTTCAAGTGTATTGCAAGCAGTAACTGATGAACGATTGGCACTTTTTGCAGAAATGGAATTAAAGTATGAAAACGCTGATACTGAATATTTTGTTTCTTTATTGAATCATCATGATTATGTAGTCCGAACTAGGGCTACTTGCATTTTAGTTGACTTTGGAGGTGAAGATAAAATTCCTCATATTGCCAAAGTTTTGAAAAATGATGAGAATGAATTAGTTCGTCATGAAGCTGCTTTTTCATTAGGTCAAATGTCCTATTCTTCTGCTATTCCGCCTCTAATTGATTCTACTTTGAATGATTCTAGCATGTTTGTTCGTCATGAAGCTGCAATTGCTTTGGGCGTGGTTGGAAACAAAGATGCAAAAGAAGCTTTACAAAAAGCACTAAATGATCCAGATAAACCCGTTGTAGAATCTGCAGTTGTTGCTTTATCTAATATTGAATTTATGGAAACTTTAAGTAAGAACGAAAAATTTGCTAAATTAACAGGTGGATGAGATGAATTTTTCATATGGTGTAATTGCAGTTGTGGGCATTCTTGTAGCAATATCTTTGGCTTTAATTATTGCTGAACCAAATGATATCATTGAACCACGAATTATTGAAACTTCTGAAAATAAAATTACTCAAATTGAAAAAGAACTAAATCAACTTTCAGTCAATCCTAGTCTTTTAACAAGTGCTAGTAATGTGGATGGTGCTTTAGTTCTTGAAGTTGAGTTTAGAGATGATGCTGGAAATATTGTTGATCATGTGAATTATGATATTTTTGCTACTCAGGATTCTGATTCCATTCTTTCAGATCCTGCATCACATCGTCATCCTGGAAAATACCCTGTCCATGAAAGTACTCCACTAAATGATTCTTTAGTTGAAATTCAAGTTATTGTTCAAGGTTTAGGACATGGTGATGATATTTTTGGACCTAAAGGTATTGAAACTGTATTTACTATTACTCCTGTAGTATCACCCCCAATTGCAACAAGTACTGAAATTAAAACTTCAGATAATTCTGGTATGAGTATGGATTGCCAAGCATCTTTGGATTGTTACACTCCTAGTGTTGTTACCGTAAGTGTTGGTGATGTAGTAAACATGATTAATTCTGATTCAGCTGCAGCAATGCATTCTTTTACAGCCGGAAGTGTTGATGGATTTACTCCTTCTCCAAGTGGAACATTTGATACTGGTATTATGAGTGCAGATGATTCTTTTGAATGGATTCCAGAAAATTCAGGTGAAGTACCTTACTATTGTTTACTCCACACTTGGATGCAAGGAACGATTATCGTAGAATAATTTTTTACACATTTAATACTTGAAATTTATTTTATAATTTATGACGTTTCTAGTTAGTAATCCTCCTAAATTTCCTTGTGTTGATTGTCATACTGATTGTTGTAAGGAATATACTATTTTTGTAAATGCTCATGATGTCTATCGTCTTTCAAATGGTTTGAATTTAAAACCTGAAATCTTTTTACAATTAATTGGTGCAAAAGACTATTCTCTTGGAATTAAAGTTGAAGAAGGTTTGGTGGATCTTGCTTTGAAACAAAAAAATAATGCATGTGAATTTCTTGAAGAAACTGATGACGTCTATAGATGTACAGTTAATGATTTCAAACCAGGTGTATGCAAATCATATCCATTTGAAATGAAAGATGAAAAATTGTCTCAGATGAGTGATATTATGTGTCCTACTGATTGGGATCTTATTGGATTTAAGGAAATGATGATACCTCATCTCAAAAAAGATGAATCTGAATGGGTATTTTATGATCAACTTGTAAAGAGATGGAATTTGAAATATGATGGTGAGAAATCATTATCTGAATTCTTAAAATTTATGTTAACTAAAGTAGAATTATCTCTTAAATCTCAATAACTTTACTACCTTCATCACTAGATTCAAACTTGTAAATTTGTTCAACATTTGAATCTTCAAATATTTCTGCATCATGTGTAATAATTAAAAATTGCATTGGTGATTGTGAATTTGAAATTTCTGATAGTTGAGACAGTACTCTGACCAATGATTTTTTCCTTTCAGCATCAAGATGTGTTGTAGGTTCATCTAATATCATTAAATTTAGATTTGATGAGCCTAGTAAACTTGCCATTCCTAGTCGTAATGCTAATGCTACGCTCACTTTTTCCCCTCCACTTAGAGATTCTAATTCCAAAACTTCTGTTTTTGAATAACATGCAATGGATACATCTCTAGCTTTTTCTGATAATGCAATTCTTTGAATTTTTGTATTTAGGTATGATAAATATTCCGAGGCTTTAACTGAAATTGAATTTAATGCCCATGATCTTAAACTTGTTGCAACAGATCCATCTCTACTAAAAATATTCATCTGGATTTTATCTAATCTTAAAATATATTCTTTAACTTTTTTAAGTTCTAAAATTGATTTTTGAATTGTTTCTATTTGTTTTTTAGCTTTATCTATTTTCTCTAAAACTCCTCCCATTTGTTGATCAATTTGAGATACAATTGTTTGTTTTTCTATTATTGTTTTTTTAAGATTCAAAAATTCTTTTTCATTAAATCCTTTTGTTTCTACTTCTAATTTTGATATATTCTGAAAAATTAATTCTGCATGATTATCTATTTGTGATATTTGTTTTAAATTATTATTATTTAACAATGGTAATTTTTCTTTTTGAATTTGTGTTTCTTTTTGAATTTTTATTACTTCTTCTTCATTATTAATTGAATGTGCTCTCAGTGTAGCTTCTGCATCCCGTGTCTTTTGTACTTTTTCTAAAAATTCTTTTCTTTTTTGACTATACATGTCTCTTTCTTTTTCTTTTAATTTGATATCTCCTTGTAACCTGTTTATCTCATCTTTGATATGCTCCTCTTGAAAAAATGGATTTAATTTTTCAACAGTTGAATCACATACTGGGCATTTGTTATCTTTTAATTGTAATTTTGATGCTAGGATTTGTTTTTCTTTTAAAGATGCAATTTGACTTGACATTTCTTGGATTTTCTTTAATGTTTCTTCTACTGCTTCTTCTATTTTTTGAATTTTTATCTCAAAATTCCCTTTTAATTTAATTTCCTCAAAACAACCTTTACAATCCCGTATTTTACGCTCATTTTCACTAATTTGTTGTCGAATCTCTTCAATTGTGTCTTTTACATATGTTAAAAGCTCATTTTTCCTTAATTCTAATTGTTTAATTTTATCAATTTTTGGTGTTTCAATTTCTAATTCTTTTTGTAATGTTTTTAGTTCTTCTTGTATTTCTTTTTGTTTTAATTCTAGTTGATTTTTTTCAGGCTCTGCTTCTTTAATGTCTTGTTGATATTTTTCAAAATCTCTCTCTAAAATTTCTATGTGAGTATCATCATATCCTAAATCCGTTCTTATTTTTTCACGAAATTCTTTTGTAACTTTTTTCATAGATTCTGATGCCACATCCAATTTATCTATTCCAATTATGGCATTTAGTAATTCTTTGAATTCTTTTGGTTTTGCATTAATTATTGAATTCAATTCCCCTTGTTGCACAATTGATGCTATTTTTAATTTTTCAAAATCCATCCCTATTATTTTTTCCACTTGCTCTGTCATTGATTCTCCAAATTGTTTTCTCTCCCCTGCAGCAATTTCTACTCGTTCATTGTTTGTTATTTCAGAAAATGTTGCAGCTAAACTCCCCTTACTGTCTATTTTTCTTACTGTTTCATACTGTTTACCATTTATGGTGAATTTTATTTTTGTAAATCCTTGGTTTGCTCCTCGTCTGATTAATCCTTTATTAGATTTTCTTGTATGTTGTCCAAATAGTGAAAATGTAATTGCATCAATGATACTTGATTTCCCTGCTCCGTTATCTCCTACAAAAATAGTTACTCCATCTTTGAATTTTATTTTTGTTTCTGAATGTGCTAAAAAGTCTCCTAATTCAATTGATGTTATCATTGCTTTTCTTCCTTTTTGAATTTCTCAAAATTTTCTAGAATTACTTCTAATGCTTGATTCATTCCGTCTGTCGATAATGTTGGTAAGAGTTGTTTTATTGCAAAATCTGCATCTTTTTCTGAATCTAATGCATTTATTGAAAGTCTAAACATTTCATCCTCGATTACACTTGGTCTATCTAAAAATACTGATGAATCTGATATTTGCTTTGTAGTAATTTTCCAAAAACATCTAAGTACTAATGAATTTAATCTTGCAATTTGTGCCTGAATATGATCTGTTTCTATATCCTCTCCTTCTATTTTTACTTGAATCATTGGTTTTTTTGTAAGTTCACTAATTTTTTCTATAATTTCTCCAATTATTTTTTCTAATTCTGTGTATTTTGTGTTAAATGAAAATTGAGGTCTGGTATCTAATTCAATCCATTTTGGTATTGCCTCTTTTCCAGAAATATCTACTTCAAAAAACCCTTTTTTGGCATCTTTAATTCCTTCACTAGTTGTTAACTCAATTGATCCTGGGTATACAATTGGACCTTTAAGATGATTGAATTCTTTAATGTCTTTATCATGTAAATGGCCCATTGCATAATATGTAAAATTTTTTGGTAAATCTGTTGATTGTAGTTCTCCTGCAAATTTGTTGAATTCTGTAATTCCTTGATGTAGTACTAATATTTTATGTCCTGGAAATTCCTCTACACTTTTATCTAAATTTGAAAATATTTCTTCATATTGAGTCATTTCTGTTTTTCTTATTTTATCTAATCCAGCTAACATGATTCCTTTATACTCTATTGGTTTTCCATTTCCTATGTATTTTGAAAATCCTAAATTATGATATACGTATGGAATTGGGGTTGTTCTAATTCTACTAATGTCATGTTCACCTAAAATAAAAAATGAATCAATATTATTTTCTTTTAAACGTTTTAACCCATTTGCCATTTGTATTATCGCTCTACCGTTTGGATTTGGCATATGAAAAATATCTCCTGAAAATATTACAAAATCTACATGATCCTTAATTGAAATATCTATTGCTTGATTAAAAACATCATACACATCTTGTTCTCTTTCATTGGAACCATACTGTACTAATCCTAAATGAGTATCTGAAATATGTGCAAATAACATTAGTCTAACAACAAATCTTTTTCAACTAATCCTTGGGTGGATTCAACTCCGACATTTTTCATTTTATCTGCCTTTATCCAAGCTTTAGTTGCACTTTGATCTGCTCCCATTTTCTTTTCTTTAACTTCTTCAACATGTACCATTGATGGTAAATTTGTCCATTGTCCAACAAGAACTGCATCTCCTACATTTAATGATGTTAATTGAGATATCAATTCACGACTAGTGGACTCTGTTGCTGAGGCTATTTGTCTTTGGTCATCTTCTTGAATGATTTTCATAATTGCAAATGAGCCCATTTGACTTAGGATGTTTAAATCTACACTACGTGGTCTCTGAGAAACTATTGCTAAACCTACTCCAAATTTCCTCCCTTCCCTTGCAATTTTTGCAGCCCAATATTTTGCTGCAGTATCGTGATCTTTTGGAATGAACACGTGTGCTTCTTCAAGGATGATGAAAACTGGTTCAAAGAATTTGTAATCTTTTTGCTTTTTTGATTTTCCATGTTTTGCTATGGTCGCATTTTTTCTATCTTTTAGTAACTGTTGTAAATAAAATCCCATTGCTACGTTGGCTTGTTTTTCTGATAATTCTGAAATGTTAATGATGTTTGTCCATCCTTCTTTTATGTAGTCCATGGGATTTCCAATTTCTGGATCTAAAATATCGTCAAACCTTCTTTGTGCATCCTCTATGATATCTTGTACTCTGTATGCTGATGTTCTAATTTCTTTTAATTTTTTGTCTTCTGAATTTACAAGTAAATCTACTTCATATTCTAATTTATTCCAAAATTCTCCTGCTTCTTTTACTTCTTGTGTGAATGACATTCTTAAAACTCGTTGTTGGACATCTGCGTTTTCTCTAATTTCTAATACTTCTGAAAATTGGTCTGCTTCAAGTAATCTTGGATTAATTTTTGCATCAATTACATTCACATTTGGAATGTTTAGTGTTGTGTAATCATTGTGGTAATCAAAAATTATTACTGTTCCTTTTACTTCTGATATTTTTTTTGTAATTAATGAAACTAGATTACTTTTACCCATTCCTGTCATTGCTAAGATTCCTAGATGTCTTGAAACAATTTTGTCTAAATTTATTTTTGCTTCAATTTTTTTATTTCGTAATAAATTACCAATTTTTAACCATCCTTCTTTTTTTGGACTAAAAATTTCTTCTAAATCATGATTAGTTGGCTGGGTAATTTCTGTGCCTGGAATTGGTGGTATTGCTGGAATAATTGATTGTCCTTTACGTAAATTTTCTAAAAATCCTAAAATTCCTATATGTGCCGTAAATGTCTTATCTCTTTTATTGATGTCTGCAATTTCTGTACTTTCTTCTGCTTCATGAAAATTTCTAACATCTGTAAATGCTGCACTTGATACTGATGATCTTTCAACTAATCCTAAAATCTCTCCCTCATCAATACTGATTTTGATATATTCTCCAACTGATAATGAACGTGATGTAATTGCTGTTACTGATGTAGGCTTTGATTCTCCCACTACAAAACCTAAACTCAACCTAATACCTCTCTAGATCCAATTTCATTACTTAATCCTAACAAACTAACCATTTTTCCAAGTTCCTTGTCTGATATTTTACAGTTGTTATGTGCAAGTTTTAATGCATATGGATATCCTCCTACACTAGTTTTAAACAGTTTATTCATTATTAATTTAATTTCTTCATTGTCATGTTTACCTCCTAAAAATTCCAATTTGATTATTGGAGTTGAATCACTTAACCTTACAAATGTTGATGATATTATTTTATCTGGGCCATAGTTTTTTTCTACAAATATTTCACTAAAACCTGGACCATTTGTTACGTGATTATAGTAAAAAATATCGCCAGCTAATGAACCCAAATTTTCAAACTGTTTTTTTGTATTTGATGTTTTTGCAATAAATATTACATTATTTTTCTTTTTCATTGTTTTTACAACTAATGCATCTAATGTTGATTGTCTTGTCATGAATTGTGAATGTAGTGACCCATCCATTAATACTAAATCTACTTCATCAACCGTTTTTTCACATGCATCAATTTCCATTTTACTTGCGATTCTTGAAAGATCTGTGTCTGAACCTAATCCTGAAGTGTGTAAATCTACAATTATTTCTCCATCTGATTTAATTGAAACTGCAGTTGTTGCCCATAATTCAATTCCTTGAAATTTTGTATTGTTGAAACTACTATCGATACCAGCTGTAATCACATTTTCTTTAGTAGGCGTAAAATCATTCCAATTACCCCTTGCCTTTTCTAAAATTTGTTCAAATTTTGGACCTTTTAGGATTGATAGCATTTTCTCCCTATTGATAATTGCATCTTTGTATACTGAATTGAGCACAACAATGGTTAGTAGGATTGAATAAAATCTTTAGGTTGTGTTAACTCTTGACAAAGATGATCTACTAAAACCATGTATTTTCCATTTAATTTTAGAATCATTTTACATGACCTAAAAAAATAATTTCAAATATGATTTATTTTCAATATTTTGAATAATTGTATTTTAGACTATCATTAATTAAGAGATCTTTCTTATTATGATCACTTGAAAAAAATTGGTCTATTGGGATGTGGTGTAATGGGTACTCAGATTGCACTTGCAATTGATTCGGGAAAAATACCTGGAGTTTTAACTCATATTTATGATGATTCTAAAGACGCTTCAATTACCCTTGTTTCAAAATTAAACACAAAACCTGAAATTGTTGAAAATTCTCATTTACTCTCTTCTCATTCAGTCAATATTGTAGTTGAAGCTGCATCTCAAAATGCTGTAAGGGATGATGGATTAAGTATTTTACAAAATAAACGTGATTTTATGATAATGAGTGTTGGAGCTTTGCTTGATGAATCCATTTATGATATTTTGTATGATGCATGTGAACATTTCAAAAAAACCATCTATCTCCCTTCTGGAGCAATTGCTGGATTGGATGGGATCAAGTCTATTAAAAATGAATTAGAATCTGTATCTATCACAACTACAAAACATCCTCGTTCATTAAAGGGAGCAAAGTTTTTTGAAACTTCTAAAATTAATTTAGATTCAATTGATTCACCCACAATTATTTTTGAAGGAACAGCTCGTGATGCTGTTTCATTATTTCCTGCAAACATCAATGTGGCCGCATTGGTGTCTTTATCTGGAATTGGTAGCGATAAAACTCATGTAAAAATTATTGCAGATCCTAATACTGATAAAAATACTCATCATATTGAGGCTATTGCAAAATCTGGAAAAATGACATTTACTATAGAAAATACACCTGATCCTGAAAATCCTAAAACTAGTAAGTTAGCTATTTTATCTGCTATTGAAACATTGAGAAGATATTGTTCTGATGATATACAAATTGGCACTTAATTGGCAAAAATTACCTCATTTAGACACTTTTTAGAAAATTATTGTCTATTTCATATTCTTTAAATTCACATATATTCAATTTTTTATGAATCATGTTAGTTCAGGATACTTCATTTTTAAAAAATGAGATAATGCGACTGAAAAAAGAAAAAGATGTGGTCATTTTAGCTCATAATTATGAAATTCCTGATGTACAGGATATAGCTGATTTTACCGGTGATTCTCTTGGATTATCTAGGTTGGCTGCAACCGTTGATCAAAAAACTATTTTATTTTGTGGTGTTCATTTTATGGCTGAAACAGCGGCCATTATCAGTCCTGAAAAAAAAGTATTATTGCCTTCTTTGGAAGCTGGATGTTCTTTATCTGATTCAATCACTGTTGATGAATTACGTAATTGGAAAAAGCAACATCCAAATGCTATTTCTGTTGGTTATGTTAATACTACTGCCGAAATTAAATCTGAACTTGATTATTGTTGTACTTCATCAAATGCTGTAAATGTTGTAAAGGCAATTCCTGAAGATCGAGAAATTTTATTTTTACCTGATATGTTTCTTGGTTCTTATGTTGCAAAAATGACTGGTCGAAAAAATATCCACATATGGGCCGGTGAATGTCATGTACATGCAGGAATCACAGCTGAGGATGTTAATAAAAAATTAAAATCCATGACTGATGCTGAATTTGTAATTCATCCTGAATGTAGTTGTACAACACCTATGATGTACGATGTTGCTGATGGAAGTTATGATGGTAATAAAGTTTCAATTTTGTCAACTGAAGGAATGTTAAATCATGTAAGTAAATCTAATTCCAAGAATTTTGTTGTTGCCACTGAAACAGGAATATTGTATAGGATGAGAAAACAAAACCCTGATAAAACATTCATCCCTGCATCTGAAAAAGCTGAATGTCAATATATGAAAATGATTACTCTTGAAAAAGTCTATGATGCTTTGATACATGAGAAAAATATTGTCACTGTTCCAAAAAAAATTGCTGATAAAGCTCGTTTAGCAATTAATAGAATGCTTGAAATCAGTTAATTTGTGATAGTTTTGGTTGGATTATTTAGTAGAACTCCTAAAGATCTTCAATTAAAGAAAAATGAAGAACAATTTAAAAAATTTAAAAAACTTGTTAAAGAAAAAAAATATCCTGATGCTTTGAAATTAGGTATAGATTATTTAGAAAAAGTTCCTAATCATCATGATGCCCTATTTACTGTTGGTGGAATTTATTATCTAAAAAACAAATATCGTACTGCAATTTCATATTTTGATAAATCTCTTGATATTGGATCTTATGATATTGATGTTTTACTTTTGAAGGCATATTCTCATCAAAAATTGGAGGAAAACCAACCTGCAATTGATTGCTGTAGAAAAATTCAGGAGATTGATCCAAAAAATAAATCTGTATTTGATTTACTTTCTGAATTAAATTATTAAATTTCTAAACTAACGTCTATTCCTTTAACTGAATTTGTTATACTTCCAATGGATATGATGTCTACTCCTGTCTTCCCATATTTTGAAATATTTTTAGAATTAATTCCACCCGATGCTTCTAGTAATACTTTTTTTCGTAATTTTTTATTTTTAAGAATTTTAATTGTTTTGATGATTTGAATTGGAGAAAAATTATCTAACATAATTATTGTTGCCCCTTCTTGTGCTGCAAGAACTGCATCTTGTGTGTTTTCAACTTCCACTTCAAATTTTTTATATTTTTTTTTGGTTTTTTTAATTAGTGATAATAATGATTTCTCTACTGCTATATGATTGTCCTTGATCATAACCATCTCATCTAGCCGTAATCTGTGTTTTTTACCTCCTCCTATCTCCACAGCTTCTTTATCAAAATATCTTAATCCTGGTGCTGTTTTTCTTGTTGCATATAATTTTGTTTTAATTGGAATTTTTTTAACAAGTTGATTTGTTTGTGTTGCAATTCCACTCATTCTTGTAATTATGTTTAATGCAGTTCTTTCACATGTTAAAATTTTACTTGCGTTTCCTGTAATTTTCATAATGGTTTGATTTGGTTTAATTTTTGACCCATCCTTTATCAAAATTTTAGCTTCACATCCTTTAAGTTTAAAAATTTCTTTTGCATATTTTGAGCCAGCAATAATGCCTTTTTCTCTTGAAATTATTTTTACTGAAATTTTTTTCTTTGTTAATAATGCACTTGTTATGTCGCCTTTACCTATGTCTTCTGCAAGAAATTGTAATAATTGTTTTTTTGGATTAAACGACATGTTATGATTAAATGTTAATCTAATTTTAAAGATTTAGAAATATTCTATGTTACTTTAATTGCATATTTGCCTTTTTGAGTAATGGCTAACGTTTTTGAGATTTCTGAATTTGTTGGATCCACTACTAATACAACACCGTTCCAATCTGGTGTTAAATCTGATGACTTACAACCTGGACAAACTTTTTCTGTTGTAACTCGTTTACATTTTCTGCATGCCATTTCTCGTGCCATTTTAACTGGCCTCTACTTTTGCTGGTTCTCCAGAACCATCTGCTTTTTTAATTTCTTCAGCAATCCATTCATCTGCACCTAAGAATGGCTGTCTACACGTAATTCCAATCTTGCCCATTGCAGCAGCTTTTCCTAAAGATACTGCAGTGATTCTTGCACGTAATGTTGAACCTACTTTTAATGTTCTTCCACTTTGATTAGCTAAAATTAATCCCATTTTTACATCACTCTTGAGGTAATCATCCATAACTTGTGATAAGTGAAGTAATGCATCTGTTGGACCAATTCTCACAAATGCCCCAAAGTCTGTAATATCTACAATTTCTCCTTGAACAATTTCTTGTAATTTTGGATAAAATGTTAATGCCTCAAATTGCACTTTATGGAATGTTCCTCCATCTCCTGCAATCATTTTTCCCATTTCATCTACTTTGGCATCTAAAATCATAATGATGTAGCCTAATTCTGCATTAATCATACTCTCATATTTTTCTTTGAGAATGTTGACTGCTGCCTTTTTGAGTGTAGTTCCAAATAAGCTTGGAGGAATCCTAACAACATCAACTAGGGTAGATATGGAAAACAACTGTTTTCTTTTTCTTGAATTTCAATTTATGAATCTTTGGGTGATTTACCTCAAATTTCTAAAGATTTTGATGATTATTTTTAAAAATTCCCATTTTTTTGTTATCTGACCTATCTATAAATAATGTATTTTCACTTTTTGACGCAATGGTTGGAATCGATCAAGTCCTTGAAAAACTTAGTACTGTAATTGATCCTGATTTGAAAAAAGACATTGTTTCTATGGGGATGATTAAAAATTTAGAGCTTAATGATGGTAATCTTAAATTTACTTTAGAATTAACTACTCCTGCATGCCCTTTTAATGTTGAAATTGAAGAAGATGTCCGAAAAGCAATTGCTGAACTTTCTGACTTGAAAAATTTTGATATGGCAGTAACTGCAAAAGTAATGGAAGGACGTTCACTTGATGCTGATACTCAAATGGCAACTGTCAAAAATATTATTGGTGTTGCTAGTGGAAAAGGTGGTGTTGGAAAATCCACTGTTTCATTAAATTTAGCTTTGGCATTATCTCAAACAGGAGCTAAAGTTGGATTACTTGATGCTGATATCTATGGCCCAAGTATTCCTTTGATGTTGGGAATGAAAGATGGTTCTATGGAAGTTGAAGATAATAAATTACAACCTGCAGACTCTAATGGATTAAAAGTTGTTTCATTTGGTTTCTTTGCAGATCAATCTAATCAAGCTGCAATTTATCGTGGTCCAATTATTTCTGGAATTTTAAAACAATTTTTGGTTGATACTAATTGGTCTGAATTAGATTATCTAATTGTTGATTTACCTCCTGGTACTGGTGATATTCCATTAACTCTTGCACAAACAATTCCTATTACTGGCATTCTTGTTATTACAACTCCTCAAGATGTTGCAAGTAATGTTGCAGTTAAAGCAGTCTCAATGTTTGAAAAATTAAATGTTCCAATTATTGGTGTCATTGAAAATATGAGTCATTTCATTTGTCCAAATTGTGATGATAAACATTACATCTTTGGTAACGGCGGTGCAAAGAAAATTAGTGAACAATTCAATATACCTTTCTTAGGTGAAATCCCATTAAATTATGGTATTATGTCTGGCTCTGATTCTGGAAAACCTATCATGATTACACATGTTGAATCTCCAAGTGCTGATGCATTTAGAGCAAGTGCAAAAAATGTTGCAGCTCAATGTAGTATTATTGCATCAAACTTACAAGATGAAATGGAATCTGAACCTCAATCTGAATCTTCTGACGAAATACAGTCTGAGAATGTCACAACTTAGTTACGATTCCTGTGAAATTACCTGATTCTTTAAGAGATCAATTGAAAATTCCTTTAGGAATATTATTACCCGTTGGTAAAGATAATAAAGAAAATATTCAAAAATACCTTTCAGATGATTCTTACATTATTACAGTTGGAGATAAAACTACTGAGAAAATGATTGATTTTGATTTAATTCCATCTTTACAAATAATTGATGGTTTAGAAAAAAGACAAAAAAGAGAACTTCTAGAACTTGGAAATGCCTCTGAGTTAATTATTGATAATCCTCCTGCTGAAATTACTTTACAAAGTATTGAAATAATTAAAAAAGCATTTACTATGAATTCCCCTGTTAGGTTAACTGTAAATGGTGAAGAAGATTTATTGGTATTACCTGTTTGTATACATGCTCCTGAACATTCTATTGTTTTGTATGGTCAACCAAATCAGGGATTGGTTTTGGTACAAATTACTACAGAAATTAGAAATAAAGCACAAACATTACTTAATTTAATGAAGTAATGGGGTGTGATGAGACGGTGGCTGTATGATTCGTGATTACCCCACAAAACCTCTGACCCTATTCATTTGTAATTTTGTAGAATCAAAATCAACCAAACATTGTACAACAATTGACATTTTAAGATAAACATGTATTACTTGAAAAATTAATGTGAAACTTGATCCTGATCTTAAATTACAAATTTTAGAAAAAGTTGGAATTTACTCTCAAAGATTTTCAATTTCTGAACCTCAAATTTTATTATCTACTAAAGAAGTTCTTGATGCTCCTAAAGAAATGACTGAAGGCAGACGTACATCTGCTTACAAGTATTATGGTGTATCTTATCTTCAACATAATTTGGTTTTTATTAATGTCAGAAAAATTCCTGATGAAAAAATATTGGAAAATACTCTTGTCCATGAGTTAATCCATATGAGATTCCCTTATCTTGCACATGGAAAGAGATTTAATAAATTAGTTAGACAAGGACTTCGCGGAAAGACTTTTTCAGCTTATAAAAAAAGAAACAAAATTCATTCTTTTTGATTCATACTTAGTTGAAATGAAAGTCATACTTGTTTTAAAATTCATAAAATTATGATTAATGTTATTGGATATTTTTACACTAATGTATTTGTCCTCAAATTTAATACCCTAATCAAAATATTGTCCCTATTGTAATTATTTTTTCATTTGTTACACTACTTGTAATCTAACTGTTTTCTTCAACAATCAAAGTCATATCCAACTCATCAATTTGCGACTGAATTGCTTTTTGTAAAGTTGGATTATGTTTATCACAGAATTTAAAATAATTATCTGTTGTTTGAAAACAACCACAAATCCACACTGTTTTTTTATCTCCATTTATTGTCAATTTTGCATATTTGGTTTCATTCATACAATAACTATGAAACCTCTATCTAAAAAAATATATTTTTTAAAAAGAAAAAAAATGTTTAAGGACAGCCTTCCATCTTTTGGATAAAATAGCCTTTTTCCTTAATTGCCTGTTCAACAGGCTCTGGGCAAGATTGTGAGTGACAGAATGTACATTCGTTTTGTGTCATTTCAGCTTCTGCTTCACCTATTTCTTTTAACCATTCTTTACCAAATTCTATGGCTTTAGGATGATCTTTTTCACCAGTAATTACATCAAAGTGCATGGTATGACCATCTGCTGCTTTGACATAAGTGTCGTATACGTGAATTTCCATATTTTTTAATAAAAAAAGGGATATTTATTTCACAATGCCTGATAGTGACTATCTATGATTCATTTTATCTGAAGCATAAGTTGGGAACATCGATGGTATCCAAGCATGAATGAATAATGCTATTGACATTGACATAGCTCGCCACCAATGGGCTTTGTAAGTTGTATTGTTTTCTTTGAGGTGTTTTATCATGTCTATTTTTTGTTTTAAAGTATCACTAACTGATGTATCTTGTTTTGTATTCATAATCAAATATGTCTCAAATTACATTTAACTAACATGTATTATTTGCAATCATTTGCAATCAATTGGCAAAAGAAATAGTTACAGATTCATTTGATTCTATAATGTTACATTCAAGATTCAATGTGGATGTTACTGCTGCTGTTAGAAATGAAGCAATGTATGATGATCCTTTTTTACCAAAGTTGTGACGTATGCTCATGGATACCTTGTTTTCTGATTGTTCTAGATCACATTGCCCATATCCACAATGTTCACAATAAATTTTCATAAATGTAGATACATTTTCTAATGTAATTTCTTTCCATTTGAATAATATGAACTCTTTAGGTTCATTTGAACCTGCATCAAGAGCTAAAAGTTTAAGTTCCGTTTCATCTGTTTTATCTAAAAACATTTTGAATGCTTTTTTACTCATTTTCATTACTCCGAATTTTTCCATATACACATCTAAATCTAAATAATTTCCAAAAATTTGATTAGCTAAAGTATTGATGCTAATTTTTTGTTCTTTTGCAATTTTTCTAAGATGCTTATCTACATTTTCATCTACTCTAAATGTAATAGTGCTGGTATTTTTTTTACTCATATGTTTGAATTATTTTTTATCCTATTATGTTTTAAGAAATTAAAATTTAGTGAAATTATGTTTGATCAATATGTATAGTTATAATTATTTTTCTTCAATTTGAATTTCTATGCTATCTGATTCAAGAATATGTGCTCTAAAGTTTTTGTTAATTCCTGAATAAATTATCCATGCTACTGGATTACTTTGCATAAATTTTTTATCTGTACTTGAAGGATATGCATCTGAATTTGGATGTGAATGAAATATTGATATGACTTCCATTTCTTTCTCTTCTGCAATCTTATATCCTTCTATCAATTGTTCATTTGAAATTGTAAAATTTATGGGTGATTCATCGATATTTTCTGTTAAAAATATATCTAAAACTTCATTTTTTCTTCCAAATAATATGGCACATGCCTCATTGGGTTTTTGATTTTCTGAATATTGCGATAAAATTTTTTTATCTGATTGTTTTAAAATAATTTTCTGCAACTTTATTCTACATTAACAGTTCCAATCATCCATGGATGTAAAATACAATAGTAATCATAGTTTCCTGCATCTGCAAATGTAAATTGATATGTATCATCAATGTTTAATATTTCTGAATCAAATATTCCATCAGCTCCATTTGTTGGACTTCCTGATGTTGCTGTATGCATTGCTGAATCTTCATTTACCCATTCAACTGTTGTTCCAGTTGAAATATTGATTGTTTCTGGATCATAGAATATTTTTCCATCTTCTGGAATTGCAGCTCCTTTTGGAATTATAATTTTAGTTGGCTCTTTTGGTGCTTCTATGACTAATGTTGCAGTCATCCAAGGGTGTACTATGCACAAGTATTCGTATTCTCCAATCTCTAAATTAGTTGTATCTAATGTGAATATCTCTCCTGCACTAATCAAACTTGAATCAAATGTTTCTCCATAATCTGCTGAACTTGTAACTGTATGTGGTGCTGAATCTTCATTTATCCATTCAATAACATATCCTTGAGTTATTATTGCTCTGTCTGGACTATAATCTGGATTTCCTTCTTGAGCTGAATCTTCAAGAATCTCAATTGCAAAAATTGGTCCTGTCGTTAATCCTTCAACTGCTTCATGATCTACTGTTTCTTCAGATGTTATCTCTTCATCTGCACTCATTGCTCCCGCTGAAACCCAAATCACCATTGCACTAGCTACTGCTAATCCTAGCACCAATCCTATTGGTTTTATACTTCCTGGTTTTTTCATTGCAACATATCCTATTGCTAATGCTGGAAGTGCGATTGCCAATAAAATTAGAACAATTGTAAGTGTAAAGTCTGAAGTATTCATGGTTACTAATGTATAAAGTCCAAATCCTATTGATATTGACACAATTACCAAAGTTGTCACTTTGGCTCTGGTGCTTGTTGAAATACCCCCATCTAAGATACCTGCTGCTGTAAAAATTAATCCTACAAACATGGTAAGACCCGTTAATGCATGCATGCCATCAATGAACGTATGTGCAATACCTGCATATGACAAAATGAGCCCTGCTAATCCTATACCTGTAAGGCCCATTCCTGGCATTAATAGGTCCCAATTACTCATTAAAATTAGCTGGTAGGGGTGAATACTTATTCCTTTTGAAATATGGTGGATCTACAACAAGGATTAAAATGGCTTCCAAATTGTGTAGAGTAAATTGGGAATTAATGAAATAATTGAGATATCAAAACCAAGAATTGTTGTTCTTTTAGTGATTACTGCAGTTACGTCAATGTATGCTGCAAGTAAGTTGGTATCTGGTACCGCTCCACTTGAATATTTAGATTATTTGCATATTATAGTTGCAGGTGCATTGGCATCTGCTGGCTCTAGTGCCTTAAATCATTATTATGATCGAGATATTGATCCTAAAATGACTCGAACTAGTACTAGGCCAATTCCTTCTGGACGAATGGCTGCATCTCATGTCTTGTTGTATGGATTGATTGTAAGTTGCATATCTGTGATTTATGGATTCTTTGCACTTAATGCAATATCTGCTTTCTTTATTGCTGTGGGAATATTTTCTTATGTGATAATTTACACTGTTTGGCTAAAACGTAGAAATACATCTAATATTGTAATTGGTGGAATTGCTGGTAGTGCTGCAGCTTGGGCTGGATGGGCCGCCGCAACTGGTAGTATGGATTTATTGGGATTTTTAGTTGGATTTTTGGTATTCGTATGGACTCCTTCTCACTTTTGGTGTCTTGCCATGAAAATTAAAGATGAATATGCACAAGCTGAAGTTCCTATGTTGCCTGTTGTAATTGGAATGCAAAAAACATCTAAATTCATTTTAGGCAACACTTTGATCTTAATTCCATATTCTTTGTTACTAGTATTGATTCCTGATGGATTAGGACTTGTTTATGCTGTTATTGCAGTTGTATCTGGTGGATTAATGCTTGTATATCATTACAAATTAACAAAAACCCCTACTTCTGAATTTGCTTGGAAAGCATACAAGGTAACTGCTCCTTACTTGACAATAATTTTTGTTGCTGTTGCATTAGATGCAGCATTTCATATTCCTTTAATCTAATTACTTTTTTTTGAATTACTTGTCTAATCCTGGAAAACTTGCTTCGTAATCTTTTTCCATTACTTCCTTGTTTTGTTTTGCGATTGGATCTTCTTCTTTTTCAATTACTATTACTTCAATTCTACGTTCATCTTTTGTAAACCATGCTACTTTGATAAGACCTAAAATTTCCAAATCTAACAACACTTTGTTAAATCTTCCTTCTGATAGATTTAATCCATCTTTTGTTAAACTTTTGTTAAGTTCAACATCCGTTAATGAATTTGCTTCCTTGATTTTGTCAAATATTGTATTTCGTAGTGGGATTGTCATGATTAACCGTAAAATGCTTTCTCTTCTGTCTTGGGTACTACATTAGATATACTTTCTCTTATGGTATTATACCATTGATCTACTTCTTTAGTGATTGATGGTTTAACTTGTTTTAAACTAGTTGCAAAATCATTACTAGATATTTTTGATGATTGATTTCTCATTGCATGTACCGCTGCTTCTCTACACAATGCTGTTAAATCTGCACCTGTGTAATTTTGTGTTGCAACTGCAATCTCTTGTAATTTTACATCATTTGATAATGGCATTTTTTTTGTTAGAATTTTAATAATTTCCAAACGTCCTTTTTCATCTGGAGGTGAAACATACAAAACTAGATCTAATCTACCTGCCCTTAATAGTGCATTATCTATGATGTCTGGTCTATTTGTAATTCCAATTACTGCAACTCGTGATGATGTACTTTCTTCTATTTCTGTTAATAATTGACTCAGAATTGTTTCACTTGTCTTTCCTTCATTTGATCTAAATTTAGCTAATGCATCTAATTCATCAAAAATTACTACACATGGTGATGATGCTTTTGCTTTTCTAAATATTTCTCTTAATGCTTTTTCTGATTCCCCCATCCATTTAGAAAGAATTTCTGGACCTCTAACTAAAATCATATTTGCTCCTGTTTCTGTTGCAACTGCTCTTCCAAGTAATGTTTTTCCACATCCTGGTGGGCCATAAAGTAAAGCTCCTTTTGGTGGTTTGATTCCCATTTTTGTAAATTTACTTGGTTCTTTTATTGCTGTGATTAAATTTTCTGTTAATCCTTTTTTCACTTCGTCTAATCCTCCTACATCTTGCCACCACACTTTTGGTCTTTCTACATAAAATTCCCTCATTGCAGTAGGGACTACTTCATGCATCGCATCGTAAAAATCAATTAATTTAATTTGCATTGATTGTAAAATTTCTGATGAAATTTTTTCTGTTTCTAGATCAATTTCTGGCAAATACCTTCTGATTGATTTCATAGCAGCTTCTCTACATAGTGATTTAATGTCTGCCCCTGTGTATCCGTGTAATTCTAATGATAATTCTTTTAGATCTATATCTTTACTAGTTGGCATTCCTCGTGTATGGATTTGTAAAATTTCTAATCTTTCATCTTCATTTGGTACTGTAATTTCAAATTCTCTGTCAAATCTTCCTGGTCTTCTGAGAGCTGGATCTACACTGTCTGGTCTGTTGGTTGCCCCCAATACTATGACATTTCCTCTATCTGTTAACCCATCCATTAATGCTAGTAATTGTGCCACAACTCTTTTCTCAACATCTCCGTTAACTTCTTCTCTTTTTGGTGCAATTGCATCAATTTCATCAATAAAAATAATGCTTGGTGATTTGTCTTTTGCTTCTTTGAATATGTCTCTTAGTTTAGCTTCTGTTTCACCATAATATTTATTCATAATTTCTGGACCATTAATGGAAAACATGTTAGCTTCTGATTCACTTGCAAGAACTTTTGCAAGTAATGTTTTTCCACATCCTGGTGGACCATAAAGTAAAATTCCTCCATGTGATTCAATTCCTAATCTTGAAAATAATTCTGGATGTCTTAGTGGTAACTCTACAATTTCTCTCATTGCTTTTGTTTTTTCTTTTAATCCTCCCACCTCTTCATATGTCACTCTGATTTTTCTATCGATGGATGTTTCTGTTGAAATATTCATTTCTGTTGTTTTGTCCATTTTGATTACTCCTTTTGGTACTGTTTTTGTTATTTTGAAATCCATGGAATTTCCTAAAATCATTACAGAAATTTCGTCCTCATATGTAACTGGCAATCCTTTTAGTCTATTTTTCACAAAATCTGTAAATTCATTGTCTATTGTTATTGAATCACTAACTGGTGTCAGTGTTATTGTTTTTGCAATTTTTGTTGTTACTTTTTTTATTTTTATGATATCATTTAGTGTATTTCCTACATTCTTTCTTGTTTGTCCATCAATTCTAATTATGTCTGGAAATTTTTCATCTTCATCTGCTGGCCAAATAACTGCACAACTTGTTCTTGAACCTATAATTTCAACAATGTCTCCTGATACAACTTTTAGAAAATTCATTGCTTCTGGACTTACTCTTGCACGTTTTTTGCCTATGTCCCTTTGTTTTGCTTCACCAATTCTCATTTGCAAAGGCTCTTCTTTGCGGACCAAAAAATCACTTACTTCCTGTTAATTTAATTACGGCTCATACTGAGAACTTCAAATTCACTAACACCGTCAACAGCTCTTACGGTGTCTTCTAATGAATCCATTTGTCCTTCTCTATCTTCTAATACAAATTCAGCTTTAACACATTCTAAACCAAAAGCTAATGGTTCTTTTGCATGACGTTTCATAATGATTCCTTCTTTTAGTGATGATTTGATAGATTCAGCTAATTTATCTAAATTCACTTCCATTCCTGTTGGGAGGATTTTTGTTATCAATACTATGTCAGTCATTTTGTTTAAGGTCCTTGAAAATTACATGAAGAACAAGTATAGTTTCTTGCTGCCTCTCTGCAACTTTCACATCTCCAAACAAGATCTACCCCACAATCTGGACAGTTGAATTTTACACATTTGTCATTAGGCATAATTGCTCTATGACAGCAACTGCATGTTGGTAATGATATGGTAGATGACATGCTCAAATTTTCTGTAAACATCATTTATACCTTCCTTAGATTTTGTATTTCTCTTAACTTAATATTTTTTTGAGTTCTCCGCTGATTAACGCTTGAGCTGTTTTTATCGAACCTTTCATTCCTAATAATTTTATTATTGAACTTGTATGAAAATCAAAATCATCCTTTTCTGAAATTTCTTTAATAATTTCTGGAGTTATTGATTCAAATAACTTATTGATTGTTTGGTTGGTTATTCTTTCTAATATTTTTCTAGCAAGTAATTGTTTTTCAAATTCTTTTCCAAATCTATCCATCCATCTTTTTTGATAGTTTTGAAGATCTGATATTTCATTTGTCTTCAAAAATTTACATATGGCTTGTCCTGCGTACACTCCTCCCATTCCACTTGTAAAAATCCCTCCAGCTGTAGTTGGTTTTGCTTGTCCTGCTGCATCCCCTATGATTACTGTTTTACCTTCTACGAATTTTTCAATTGGACCTTTAATCCAAATGGGTGCAAATATTTTTCTAATTGTTGAAAATTGTCCTTTTTCTTTAAGAAATTCATCTAATGTTTCTGCTACGTTAATTCCTTTTCCTGCTATACCTATTTTCCCTTTCCCTTCATTAGATGGAATTATCCATGCAAAAAATCCTGGATATTTTTCTTGATCAAAAATTACTTCTACTTTCCCTTTTTTTATCCAATTTGCATAAATTTCATATTGTGCTGATGATAATATGCCTGTTCGATCTTTCTGAATTAATGATGATACTCCTCTAGCATCAACAAAAATTTTACATTCCACTTTACCTTCATTAGTTCTTATTCCAGTATCTGTAATTTCTTGAAAACTTGTTCTGACTTTTATCACTGCTCCATTCTTTTGAGCTTGAAATGCAATTTGTTTATCTAATTCTCTTCTGCTAATTTCTACCACTTTTTGTTTTTTTGAATTAATTGTAAACTTATTTCCATTTGGAGATGTAATTTCTGCAGACTCTATCATATGATCAAAAGTTTTTCTAAATGGAATTATTCCTAATTCTTCTAAACCTGCAATACTGACTAGTCCTCCACAATGTTCTGGTGTCCCTATTTCATAATCTTCTTCAATTACTAATACTGAAAATCCTTTTGCAGATATTTCTCTTGCACATAATAAACCTGCAACGCTTCCCCCTGCAATTGTTACATCATAGTACATAGATTTTGGTTCTTTGTCAATTATTTAATTCAAAAGTTTTTCATTGTGCCTATTTTTGGTAATGTTGTGGGAGACATCAAACAGGTAATAGTTGTTAGAACTGATCTTGGTATGGGTAAGGGTAAGATTGCAGCTCAAGTTGGTCATGCTTGTGTTCTTGGTGCTGAACATGTTAGAAAATCTCACCCTGAATGGTGGTCTGAATGGTGGGGTGGTCAAGAAAAAGTAGTTGTAAAAGTTTCAGGAATTAAAGAATTACAGGAAATAAAAAGACATGCTATTGATTTGAATCTTCCTTGGTCTGAAGTTTCTGATGCTGGACATACTCAATTAGCTCCTGGCACCACTACTTGCATATCAATTGGACCTGCACCTGAAAATTTAATTGATAAAATTACTGGTGATTTAAAATTACTATAACTAACTGGGAATAAGATATAACAAGGATCTATATTTTTTATTCTATGAAGAAAAAAGGTGTATTTGTTACTATTTTCTTTGGTGCAATTTTACTTTCTTCTACTATTGCAATTGCAATTCCTGGCATGGAGCCTGAAGTAGATACTCCTGATGTAACTATTACTGGAACGCCTGCTGATAATTTTCCTGATGATCAAAGGACTCAATTTTGTAGTTCTGATACTGATGCCAAATCTACTGATTTTGTTAAAGAATATGTTATTCCTACAGAATGTACAAACCCCTTAGCAATTGTATCTGATTATGATGGTAATGTCTGGTTTACTGAAACAAATACTGGTAATCTTGCAAAATTTGATCCTATTAGTGAAACATTTACTGAATATGAAAACCCAACATGGCCTCCTGGTGGCCGTTCAATGATGTGGGGAATTGATTATGCCCCTGATGGTTCAGTTTGGTTTACTGATGAAACCTATGATTCTATATGGAAATTTTCTACTCTTGATGAACAATATGATCGATTATCTTATCCTTCTGATGATAATTCTTTACCTCAAAAATTAAGAATTGAAGGATCTCAAATTATCATTAATGATTTTACTGGAAACAAACTAACTATTTTGGATGTCAGTTTATCTGATGCTGAAGTAAATTATCTTAGTATTCCTTCTGCAATTGATGATTCGGTAACTGCTGATTTTGCATTAGATGAAAATGATAACATTTGGTATACCAATTGGTTATTCCAACAAGGTGGATTTTTAGTAAAGTTTAATCAAAATGATTATCGTAATGCTGTGTCTAATTCTGGTGAACAATTTTTACCCTTAGTTGATTTCATTAATGCTTATGCCCTCCCTGTTCAATTACTTACTCCAAACGGCATCACTTTTTCTGATGATGGCCTTCTTTGGATAGCTGACACGACTTCATCATCTTTTTTCAGTTTTAATTCTTCATCTGAAAAATTTATTCAATATGTCACTGCAGATCCTATGTTTGGGACATATGGAAATCAAACAGGTGTAATTCAATCTCCTATTTCTAGACCTTATTGGATTGAAAATGATAATCAAGGACGACTTGTGTTTAATGAACAAACTGCAAATAATATTTCTGTTATGAATCCTACAACTCAATCTCTTGTGGAATACCATGTACCTTCAAAAAATCCTAATTGGGGCGACTGTGATTCTGGATTTGAAGTTTTAGATGACTGTGGAATTGCACAAATCTTTGATTTTACAATACATGGTGAAAAAATTTGGTTTACTGAATGGGTTGAAAATAAAATTGGTGTTGTAGATACTTCTGTACCACTACCAGTTGAAATTCAACTTGAATCTAATTCTATATCATTGAATTCTGGTGAAACAAAACAATTCCACTTTGTAATATCTACTTCATCAATTGATACCTCTTTAGATTCTCTGCTGGTACTTTCCACTACTCATGATTTTTTGAATTTGGAATTAATTCATGATTCAACAGAATCTTTTCAACTTGAATCTGATTCCCAAATACCTATTCATTTGAAAATGTCTGCCACTGATGATGCCGTTTCTGGAACTTACAAAGTTTTACTTGGAATTCAATTACCTGATGTTTCAGTAAGTAAATTTGTAACCGTGACAATAGATTGATACCTGATATTGATTCTCAAATTGGAATCTCTTTGTACACCACAAATTTTTCTGGTATTGGTGGAAAAATTAGAATAACTTCTGAAGATTTTGAAGTATCTGAATTAATTTCTAAACGTGCTCATAATTCTATTACTGATCAAAGTGGTTATGCTGTTTACAAATTAAACAAGAAAAAAATTGATACTAATCATGCTTTATCTGGTATATTTCGAAAAACAGGCGTCCATCTCAAAGCTCTGGGATTAAAAGATGCATCTGCTGTAACTGAACAATTCGTTGGTTCTCCTCACAAAGGCAAACCTATTGATGATTTTTCTACAGACAAATACTCTCTTACTCGAATTGGATTTTCAAAAAAACCATTATCTAAAAAAGATATGATTGGTAATAATTTTAAAATACACATTTCTGATTGTTCTGATGATTTATCTTCATTTACTGAACATAATCACGTTTTGAATTTTTATGGTTATCAAAGATTTGGCTCAAAACGACCTGTAACTCATTTAATTGGAAAAGCAATTTTGCATAGGGATTTTGATAAAGCCGTTGATCTAATTTTGTCTTTTACTTCTGGTTATGATTCAAAAGAAAATACAGAAATTCGTACAAAACTTTCTGATAAAGCAAATTATATGCAGTATTTTGATGAGGTTCCTCGCCAAATGGATATTGAAAGAATTGTTTTAAAAGAAATGATTGAACATGATGACTCTATACGTGCCATTCACGCTATTCCGTTATCTTTAAGACGATTTTACATTCAAGCTTATCAGTCTTTTATTTTTAATCAATCACTTAGTGCTGCATTTTTGGGTGGTGAGAATTTATTTGAATCTACAACTGGTGATGTGTGTTTTGATTCTAAAAGTATAATTGGAAAATACAAAGATGGTGTTGAACAATATCTTGCATTGCCTTTTGTTGGGTATTCTTATTATAAAAAAACACGATTTGATTATTATATTTCTAAAATTTTAAACGAAGAGGAGATTTCTCCAAAAGATTTTTTCATAAAAGAAATGCAAGAAGTTAGTAGTGAAGGCGGTTTTAGACAAGCTGCAATTCATTGTTCTGATTACTCCTCTGATAAAACCAATGTTTCGTTTTCACTATCTAGGGGCTCTTTTGCAACTATTTTACTACGAGAAATTATGAAACCTACCGATCCTATTGTTGCTGGTTTTTGATTAATTTTATTTTTTTAAAACCTTCCATGTGATGCCCATTCCAATTACTATGGCCCCTATGATCATTATCTCAATCCCGCATGTAATCCAATCTGGATTGGCATACATAAAAGATGATTCTGGACCTACTATGGATTGTCCTTGAAGATCAAAAATAACTCCAAAAATGAATGTGATTATGCCAATTACTATGACTGCATATCCTTTTTTCATGCCTTTTCAAAGTAATTTCTCTTAAAAAGGGTAAACAGAATTGATACTTTAACCAAATCATTTTCTGATTCTATTTTTAATCATTTTCTGTTGATTTATTGAAATGTACAATTGGAATATGAATTCTGAACCTACTGATCACAAATATCTTGGTTTGATATTGTTTGTTTCCTCTGCATTATTGGCAATAACTCTATTCTTAATTTTTCATCCTCAAATTGAAGCAATTAATCGAGAATCTCCAATTTTAATTAATTTGATGTTTATTCCTGCAATGGCTATAGGATTCCTTTATGGGATAAAAATTACTCAACGTGCTGTTAACCCTTCTGAAATTCAAAGTCCTGTTAAAAGATCAATTGTAAAAGTATTCTTGTTCTTTTTTGTAATTGGTGGAATGTTCAGTTCTGTTAACTTTGCAATTAATGGTGGAAGTGTAATGCCTGAAGTATCTATTTTTGAAGATGGATTGTTGACATATCTCCATGTTTTTGTTATGGCAAATGGTGGTGCCACTTTTCTTATAATTAGCAGTATTGCATTAATGGCAGCTGCTACCAAAAGAATTGTAGGTTTGGATAATGGATTCTTAAACCGACTTGTATCCTCTGTTGGTACTTTTGTCTTTGTTACTATTCTTGTTTTAAGTTTCACAAAGTCTGATCCTACATCTTCTGGTGTATTTTTGTATACTTTTTATCAAGCTGGAATTGTAGGTGGGGCGTTTTATGCTATGAATAAACTTACTAAAGATAAGAACATGATCTCTGATTTTACAAACGGATATTAGGTTTTATTTTTAGAATTTATAAAATCAATATTCTTAATTTCTAGTATTATCTTTCTTTTTGTATGGGATTGTTAGATAAAATTAAAAAAAGTATTGAGTTAAAACAAAATACTTCTAATCCTGAATCTATTAAAAATACTGAAAATAAAATCATACAATTAAAAAAACAATTTGAACAAAATCCTGATAATTGTACAATTCTTACTAAATTATACACCTGTTATGTTGAAATTTCAAATACTGAAAAAAAAATTGAATGCTTAAAAAAAATATCTACACTCTCACCTGGTGATTTTTATCCATTTCAACAACTTGCTGATATCTATCTAAACGAATTAGATGATGTCCCTCAAGCACAATTATATCAAAATCGTGCTAATGAAATCAAAAATAGTTTTTAGATTTTTTATTTACCGTAACTAATTAGTTGTCTAAATCTACATAAATTCCTGAGATTTTATTGTTAATTCTATCCCAGTATATTTCACAACCTTCTGTTTTGAAATCATTTGCTTTACATTCATTGAAATGGGCTGTGTTATTTCTTGAAATATTATCTGCAAATAAAACATCCTCGCCTATTGCTATGCCTATTGCTAGAATTGCTATCAAACTAGCTGAAACTAGAATCATAGAATACCCTACTTGTCTCAAATTTTTAGGATCTTTCATTTACGTGAAATCAATAACTCTTGAATTTAATCTTTTCAAGTCTGAATTTAATTAATAGATCTTAATTTTGATCTATATTCTCCGATAAAAAGAAAAGACAGTACTATGTACTACATTCATTGAGCATTCAAATTTTACAATATGAGTTTCTTGGACCTATTCCCATTACTGAATGGGGCCCACCTATGGAAAAATTAGTTTTCTTGATTTTGTCTAGAAATAAGGATAAATTTGATATAGTTTATGTCGGTGATTGTCAAAAAACTGACGATAAATCATTTTTTACTTCTCATAAACAGTTCAAATGTTGGATTAAACAATCTGGTTCTGAACAATCCTTGTATCTTGCAATTTTACCTTTGTTTGAATCTCCTGATGAAAAAAGAATTAATGTAATTCGTAAAATATTATTCCAATACAAACCGCATTGCAATTCTAATGATATTCCTAAATCCACCCCTGACTATTCTGTTCGTGTTTCTGATGATAATGCTCTGGATTCTCAAAAGATTACTTGTCTTGGTTGTGGTTCTAAAATGAATTTAGAAAAAACTCTTGAAAAATCTAGTCTTTATCGCTGTATTAGTTGTGGGTTAAGCGACACTAGGCTTAATTCTTAACTTTATTTTGCACATCAAATAATTGTAAAGTTAGTAAATCTATTGCTTTTTTCAAATGCTGAAATTCATTAATTGAATGCATTTGTCCTTCCACTAATGCTCTCATGACTTTAACTGAATTTTTTTGATGCTCATCTGATGCAACAATCTCCATACCGTTTAATTTTGATAATAAATTATCCAAATCTTTAATCATTTCATCTGATGGTTTGTGTTTATCCATGTGTTGTTTGATTTTTTTTCGTATATGAATTATTATTCATAGATTCTACACCTTGATCGATACATTATTTGATAGATACCCTGATTACTACACCACATCAATTTCATGCTCTATGAGTTGTAAAGAAGGATTTGCTCATCACTATGCTTGGTTTGAGGTACTATCCATGAAAAGATGTATTCATTGTGGTGATGAAGAAAAATCCCTCTAATTGAATATGATTTGTGTAAAGAAAAGTACAAATCATTCATGTTCTTTAAATGTAAAATTATGTTATTCTAATTATGAATACTTCAAAATCTAATTTAACTTGGGAAGACTTGAAAGGTTTGTCTTTTTTAATTACAGACGAATAATTCTGTAACTATTATAACAAATCTTCATCAATTTCTCGAATTGGATCTACATATTGTTTACATGTACAAGTTGGAACTTTACATTTGCCCAATTTTATTATGGATTTACTTTTTTCATCTGGAATGTGCACTTCATCTGTATGATGACATTTTTTACAATTCATCTTAATCTATTCAATTATTCTATACAACTATGGAATTAAAACTGCACGTGCCTCTATTTGTGAATCTTTTAATTTTTTTAATGCCTCGTTTGCATTTTCTAAAGGAAATGTTTGATAAATCACTTCAATTTCATTTTCATCACATATCTTGATTACTTGCTCCATGTCTTTTGTAGAACCTATCAATGTGCCTCTGATTGTTTTTTCTTCAAATGCACTAAATTCAGGATTCTCACCTACTGTTGCAATTACGATAATTCCTCCTTTTTTTACTGATTTAACTGCAGTATCTGTAACAATATCTGCTGGAGCAAATACAATTGCCGCATCTAATAATCCGTGTTTTTCTTTTAATTTATCTAGAAATTCTTGTTGTTGTTTAGAAAATATCATTGCATCCATTGCGCCTAATCTTTTTGCAACATCTAGATGATTTTGTGCTCTTGAGAATGCAATGACTTTACATTTTTCTATTTTGGCAAATTGTACTGCCATGTGACCTACACCCCCAATTCCAAATATGCCTATTTTTTTATCCATTTTTGGTTCTGCAGCTTTTACTGCTTTGTATGCTGTAATGCCTGCACAAAATAATGGTGCTGCATATCCTGCTTTCATACTGTTTGGAACTTTTGTTGCAAAATCTTCTGTAACTGTAATGTATTCTGCATATCCTCCTTTCAATGTCTCCCCTGTAATTTTAGATGATTCACACAGATACTCTTTTCCTTCATTACAATATTGACATTTTTTACATGCTTCTAATAGTGGAGTTATTCCTGCTCTATCTCCAACTTTAAATTTAGTAACATCTTTTCCAACCTCTATTATTTTTCCAACTACTTCGTGACCTGGTACAATTGGTAATGTTGCTGGAATTCCTATGTGTTTCCAATCCCCTTCAATCCCATGAAGTTGTGAATGACAAACCCCACAAGCTTCAATTTTTAATAAAATTTCATTTGATCTTTCTATTTGATGTTTTTCGATCTGAATTGATTTTAATGGATTTGTTTCAATTTTTGCACATTCTGAAAGTACCATTGCACGCATTTTTTCCATAAACCAAAAATCTTTTCATTGAATTTTAATATACTGATTTTAGTTTAATAGTAAAATTAAGATAAGATTTATTTTTAAAATCATATGATTTAATCTATGGCTGATATTACCTCTGAAGACCGTGAACGAGTTAAATTACTAACTTTAATTTCTTCATCTAAAAATGAATTTGATAAATTATCTTTAGAACAATTAGCAAGATTACAAGAATTACTTGAAAAAAAAGATTATGGTCATGATAAAAAGGCTGATAAATCAAAAACAAAATTTCTTAAAAGAATCAATGTTCGAATTTATGAATTAACTGAAGGCAGGGGCATTTGGGGTTAATTCATGTATGTCTATGTACAAATATTCTAAAGACCTTGATTAGTTATGGTTGAAAATAATCTCATTCATGAAACCAGTCCTTACTTGTTGCAACATGCAAAAAATCCTGTTAATTGGTATGGTTGGAATGAAGAATCTTTAAAAAAAGCCAAGGATGAAAATAAACCTATTTTTCTCAGTATTGGGTACAGTGCATGTCATTGGTGTCATGTGATGGCTCATGAATCATTTGAAAATAATGATGTTGCTGAATTTATGAATGAAAATTTTGTAAACATCAAAGTTGACCGTGAAGAACGTCCTGATATTGATGACATTTATCAAAAAGTCTGTCAAATAGCAACTGGTCAAGGTGGTTGGCCTTTGAGTATATTTCTAACCCCTGATCAAAACCCATTCTATGTGGGAACTTATTTCCCTGTATTGGACTCTTATGGTAGACCTGGTTTTGGAAGTATTTGTAGACAATTAGCACAAGCTTGGAACGAAAAACCAAAAGATATTGAAAAATCTGCACAAGGATTTCTTCATTCATTACATAAAACTGAAAAGATTTCTGTCCCTACAAAATTAGAACGAACTTTACTTGATGAGGCTGCTATGAATTTATTTCAATTAGGTGATCCTACATATGGTGGATTTGGCTCTGCCCCTAAATTTCCAAATGCTGCAAACATTTCATTTTTGTTTAGATATGCACAGATGGCTAATTTACCAAAATTTACTGAATTTGCATTAAAGACTCTAAACAAAATGGCAAAGGGTGGTATTTTTGATCAAATTGGAGGTGGATTTCATAGATATTCTACTGATACAAAATGGTTAGTTCCTCATTTTGAAAAAATGCTTTATGATAATGCCTTGATGCCTGTAAATTACTGTGAAGCATATCAAATTACTAAAGATCCATTCTACCTTGATGTTTTACAAAAAACTCTTGATTTTATTTTACGTGACATGACTTCTTCTGAAGGTGGATTTTATTCTGCATATGATGCAGATTCTGAAGGTGTAGAAGGTAAATTTTATGTTTGGACTAAACGTGAAATTAAAGAAATTCTTGGAGATGATGCTGATCTCTTTTGTCTTTATTTTGATGTAACTGATGGTGGCAATTGGGAAGGAAATAGTATTCTTTGTAATAATCTTAACCCTTCTACAGTTGCATTTAATTTTGGAATTTCAGAACAAAAAGTACATGAAATAATTAATTCTTGTTCAAAAAAATTATTGCAAGTAAGATCAAAAAGAATTACTCCTGGATTGGATGATAAAGTTTTAGTTTCTTGGAATTCATTAATGATAACTGCTTTTGCAAAAGGTTATCGTGTTACAAATGATGTAAGATATCTAAATGCTGCTAAAAATTGTATTTCTTTTATAGAAAAAAATCTGTTTGTTGATGGTAAATTATTGAGAACTTACAAAAATGGCATTGCAAAAATTAATGGTTATCTTGAAGATTATTCTTATTTTGTTAATGCATTGTTGGATGTATTTGAAATTGAACCTAATCCTAAATATCTTAAACTTGCATTAACTCTTGGTAATCATTTAATTGATCATTTCTGGGATTCTGAAAATAATAGTTTCTTTATGACTTCTGATGATCACGAGAAATTAATTATTCGTCCAAAGAGTAATTATGATTTATCTTTGCCTTCTGGTAATTCTGTTTCTTCTTTTGTAATGTTGAGATTGTATCATTTGTCTCAAGAGCAATCTTTTCTTGATATTGCTATCAAAATAATGGAATCTCAGGCACAAATTGCCGCTGAAAATCCATTTGGATTTGGATATTTGCTAAATACTCTTTCTTTGTATTTGGAAAAACCTGTTGAAATCACTATTATTAATTCTGAAAATTCTGAGATTTGTAAATCATTATTTACAAATTATTTGCCTAATTCTTTTATGGTGACAATTCAAAACCCTGATCAATTAAAAAACCTCTCTGAATATCCTTTCTTTACTGGAAAATCTTTTGAAGATAATACTTCTGTTTTTATTTGTAAAAACTTTTCTTGTTCATTACCGTTGCATACTTTAGATGAAGTTAATTCAAAACTTTAAATTTTTTTCAAATTAACATCTATTACATTACCCACTTGAGGTCTGCCCATATTATCATATCTTGATTTTGGCATGGCTATGGTGATTTGTGTTTGTTGATATGATTTCATATTCACTGTTGGTTGTGCTTGTAGGATTGCTTCTAACAATGGCATTACTTGTTCTTTTGTCTCTGCATCCAATTTTTTAGAAACGTTTTCAATAATCATTTGTTTTTGTGAAATAGGTTCTGTGGAAACATTTTCAATTAATGTTAATTGTATCATTTGACCATTATCTACAATCTGTGTAATTTTAAATTCATTTATTGCTGACAATGCCTTTTGGCTTAATCTTTATGATTTATCTTTAACGAATTGAAAAATACAATGAAATTACTGCAGTTGCTACAGCTGATGCTACTCCTAAACCAAAAATAATTTTACTACCATCAATCTTCATAATGCAATTTTTTAATAATTCCAATTAAACTGTACTGATTTTTACAATTAATTTTATTATGATTTTGTATATTTTTGTAGATTTACGCTTAATTCTAATCTTTTAGATTTTTTCCTTATCTGCTTCTTTGTTCATTGAGCCTGAAATTGATTTTTTGATTAATAATGCCTTGTTTTTTATCATTTGATTGAACTCTTTAATGTCTTCTAAACTGGGTGTTTGTTGCTGATTTTGATATGCTTGTAAAAATCCTGAATAAACACATCCAGTAATGATGCCAAATGCTGTATCTGGAATTGATTCAATTTCTGGCAGAAAGTTTTCTGCAATTTGTCTATATGATTCTGATTCACTAATGTAATAATCAATTAAACTATCTACAAATTCTCTATTTTCTTTTGAAATTGTCATACTCTTTATTTAATTTCAAGTTTATTTAATTATCTTTACTAAATTCTTTTTTAATGACATTATTGACAATTTTTATTATATTTCTAAGAAATTATTTTTTGGTTTTAATTATTTTTAAATCTGATAAACTTATCTAAACCGTATTTTTATTCCCTTTGTTGTTAGAGAATTTATCCCCTGAAATAAGAAAAATTTTACGACAAATTAAAAAACAAACTTTAACTTTACAATCAATTCGTCATCTTAATAAAATTCAAAAATTAATCTGGTTTGAAATGGCAATACAAGAAACTGGAATTGCAGTAAGTAGAATATGCTGTAATGAAAAACCAATTAATCTTACTGTATATCATGTTGGTGATTCTAAATCATCTGTATTACTTTGCAACAAGCATGTAAAACAAAAATATTTTTTAAAAGATATTTTTGAAATCAAAACATTGGATGAAAAATTAGTAAATTCTTATACATTTTAATTTCTATCAATCACTTGTTTTTTGTGACTATTAGAAATGTGTAATATAGAAATAGGTTATCCTTTTTCATTTCTTTATGGATCTTAATGAAATACTTACTAAAGAAAGAGATTCTTTGAGGGATGAAAATATCGAACTTAGAACACGAATTAATGAACTTGAAATATCTTTACAAAAGGCATTAGAATTAATAGATAAAAATAATTAAAATATTCTAATTATTTGCATGCCTGGATTATCAAACACATTATACCTTATCATAAAAGTTTAGTAGTTAGTTTTTTAGAATTATTTTCTTGACTGTGTGGAAATTAGAATTTGAAGATGGATATTTTAGAATTTATGACTCTACAAAATTGATTGCAGGTTATTTTGATCCTGATTATGGTGATCTTTCTTCAATAAAAAATCCTGAGGATGTTATTTTATCTAAAATAAAAAATCATGATCAAATTTTAGGTGGTATGATTATGATTCCTCTTGTTAAATTCAAATTATTTGACACTGATTTGAATACGACTATTTCTGAAGTGGAACAAAATGTTACTCGTGTATACACTCATTTACAAAAATGGAATGATTTTCTTGCTACTATTAATAATAAATCTCATTTTGTTGGAATTTCTCACACTGATCAAGATATGCTGACTATGACATTTCCAATTAAATTTTCAAAACCTACTTCTTTAGAAAAATCTCATTTACTAGAAGAATTGTATTCTATTTTGAATTTATTGCAAAAATCTGAATTACTCTAATTTTAATATCTTAATTTATGGTAGATGGTCCATTTTCCATTCTTCTGCATTGTTATTACAATTGAACCATTCTATTTCTATTTCATTGGAATCAAATTCTCCTGACTCATTTCTGAATTCTCCCTCACATCTCTCTTTCATTTTTTCTGATACTTGTACTACTTTTTGTGCTGAAACACCTTGTGGTTGTTCAAATTTTTCTCCTCCGACATAATGTTTTATGCCCATCTTAGCTGTTTGAAATTCTACTAAACCTAAATTTTGAAATTCATATGCTTCTTGAATCAACGCATCTGATCTAATTTTGGCTGCTTCATCTCCTGTTTTAATCCATTTAATGAATTGCAAATCACTATCCAGTTGAGTTTCAGCTGAGATTTTTAATAATGCCACTGAACTTTCAAATAATTCTGGCGGTGTTAATTCATCATACATTAAAATTATTTCTTTAAAATTATCCACATGAATTTCATAAAATTCTAGTAACTCTATTTTTGAAATATCTCCTTCTATCCATTTTGTCTTTTCAGAATAAAACTTTCCTTGTATATCTGAGAGTTTGTTCTCAATTTGATTTAATTCATTGCCAAACTGTAATCCTTTTTGTTTTGTAATATCTGCTGAATAATTGTATACTATAATTGAACCAATTAGAACAATGGCAATACTAAGAAGAATGATGTTTTGAATTTTCTTTTTTTTCAAAGATAATCGATATAATTTCCGTCTTCATCTAACTTTAATTCAATATTAAATTCAGTAGCGCTGATAAATGAATCATTTCTTGTTGTTCTTACCCTTGCTATTACTAATTCATATGGCCATATTTCAACAACAATTGCCCCTACTGTTGCATTTGGTGTTTCTGTGATTTCCATATCTTCACGTTTTACTCCATGTCTTTCTAACATGTGAACTGCGTGATCTAAAAGTGGCTGTGGATTATTGTAATTTAACACCCATACTGTTCCTTCATATTCAATTTTCTGCAATTTGAAACAACCTGGCCACACTCCTATAACAATTATTCCATTATCCTCTTTAGATTCCAAAAATTGATTTAGTTTGATTATGATTAAAACTGGAAAATTATTTAGATGGTCTGTATATTGAAAATCTAATGTCTGAAGATGTTGAAAAGAGTTTTTTTGATATAATCGTCCAATTAAAGGAAATTGACCCTGATGGATACTATAAGGTCCTTGAAACTATGGGTTATGATAAAGATGATTCTGAAACATAATCTACACATTTTTCTTAGAAAGATCTAAAAAGAACTTTAAATTCAAAAAAAGCCTTGAGTAAAAAAACTGATATTCTAAAAAAAATTACTGTTAAAAAAGTTCCAGCATCTTTAACTAAATTATTACAATCAGAAAAGGATTTGAAAAATATGAATATGGAATTAAAAAAAGTTTTAAAAAAAGTTAAGACTTTGGAAAAAGAAAACTCAAAACTACAAAAAAAACTTGATGATAAATAATATTTTTTTAAAAATCTAATTATCTGTATTAATTACATTTAATGTCATTGTGCTTACTACTCTGGATAATTTTCTAATCGTTGCAACTACTTTTTCAAACCCTTCTTGATTCTCTGTTTCAATTTCTGCAATTACATCATATGCTCCAAAAGTTAGGTATGCGTTACTAATTATTGACATTTGTTTTAATTGGTCTACAATAAATTCTTCTGCTCCAAGATCACAATTTAATAAAATGAATCCTTTGTGCATTTTTTTACCTTAAATTAATTGTTACAGTTCTTGTCTTTAAGTTTTGTAAGATTACCATCTACTGCGTCCGCCGTAACTATTTTTACCATCATTACCTCTGTCTTTTTTTCCACTACTTCTATCGTCTCTGGTATTTCTACCGTAGCCGCCACCACCACCTCTACCGTAGCCGCCACCACCACCTCTACCATAACTTGATCTTCCACCGCCACCTCTACCATAACTTGATCTTCCGCCACTGCCACCACCAAATCTTCTTGATGATTGTCTTTTCAATGGGTCTGGAATTGATATTTCGATGTTCATTTCTTGATTTAGATCTCTTAATGGAACTTTAATTTGACGTTTTATGATATTCCAATCCCCTACTGATGAATATGATACAAATGTAATTGCTCTACCTTCTGTACCTGCTCTGGCTGTTCTTCCTATTCTGTGGAAATATGCCATCTCTTGATTTGGTACATCATAATTAACTACTAATTCTACTCTTGGTACATCTATACCTCTTGATGCAACATCTGTTGCAACTAAAATATCTGCTCTACCACTTCTGAATTTACCCATTGATTGTTCTCTTCTACTTTGTGACATGTCCCCTTCTATGGCAACTGCATTGTATTTTTCTTGGTGAAGATATTTTGCAACATCTCTGGTTCTATACTTTGTTGAACAAAATACAATACTTTGACCTTTCAATGGTTTGATGAAATCAAGTAAATACTTGAATTTGTCTCTGTCTTTAATTACTAAAAATGATTGGTCTATTCCTTCTCCACTTAGATCATCTGCATCTAATAGGAATTGTTTTGGATTGTGTAAATAATCTTCACCTAATCTTAAAATTGCAGTTGGCATTGTTGCTGAAAACAATGACATTATTCTGTCTTCTGGTGATAAGTCTAGGATAAATTGAATGTCATCTACAAAACCCATATCCAGCATTGTATCTGCTTCATCTAGTACGATATGTGTAATGTCTCCTAATTCTATTGAACCTCTTTTGAGATGGTCTATGAGTCTACCTGGTGTTGCTACAATAATCTCTACACCTCTGTGTAATGCATCTAGTTGAATTCCCATTCCTTGTCCTCCGTAGACTGTGGCAATTCTAATTCCAGTATGTTTTCCCATTTTTTTAATTTCAGTACTAATTTGCATGGCCAATTCTCTTGTTGGTGCCATGATTAATCCTTGAATTCCTTTTTTTGGTATAATGTCATTTAACATTGATAATGCAAATGCTGCTGTTTTACCTGAACCTGTATGGGCTTGTCCTACAACATCTCTTCCTGATAATAATACTGGAATAACTGCCTCTTGAATTTCAAATGCTTCATCAAATCCTAGATCAGTAATTCCTCTAAGTACTTCGTCTTTTAATCCTAAATCTTTAAATTTTGTCATTTTGTTTTTTCTCTTAAGCAATAACGAGAAAGCTCATTGCTTATTCGTCATTATTCCGATACTGCAAAATTCGATTCAGGTCTAATAAACGCTTGTTATTTTAATTCTTTAATTGAGTGTCTATGACTTTTTTAAAACTCTCAAATGGTTGTGCGCCTTTTAATTCAATAAATCCAATTTGATCATTTCCGATAAAAAATCCTGGTGTTCCTGATATTCCATATGCTCTTCCATCCTCTAGATCTTTTTTTATCTCTTCAATGTATTTTCCATTTTTAAGACAAGAATCAAACTTTTCTTGATCTAATTGCATTTTTGATGCATATTGACTAAACAACTCTACTGCTTTACTCATTTCTTGATTATTCCATTCATTTTGTTTTTCAAATAGGACATTGTACATTTCTTTAAATTTTCCTTGTTCATTTGCACATTCTGATGCTACTGATGCTGGTACTGCATTTGGATGAATACTCTGAATTGGGAAATCTCTGAATACTAGTTTGACTGTTCCTTTATCGATATATTCATCCATAATTGTTGGAAGTGTTTGTATGTGGAATCTTGCACAAAACGGACATTGATAATCTGAAAATTCTATAATTGTAATTGGTGCATCTATGTCCCCTATCACTGGATCATTATCTTCTGATATTTTTAATGGTGGACTTTGTTGTTTTGTAGGTAATTGATTTTGAAGAATTTTTAATTCCAATTTTGCAATTGCATCATTTAGTTCTTTTTCAGAAACCTGATCTGAATTTAGATTTGAAGTATATGTTCCTGCAAAAAATGCTGCGACACCTATTGTAATAATGGTGATTATGATTAATTTATTGAATACCGCTTTACTTACCATTTTTTCATTATTTTTAGGATTAACTTCTACATCTTCTGAACTCATAGAGATTTACTTTGATTTTTTTGGTATACTTATTCCTATTGTGGTATCTTTGATTTTTTAAAATTAAAAGAGCCAATGACGGGATCTGAACCCATGACCTACTGATTACAAATCAGTTGCTCTACCAGGCTGAGCTACATTGGCACGAAATAAAACAAATTTTTCAATCTTTAAAGTGTTACCTGAGAATCATTTTTTGATAATTTTATCACCTGTCCATTTATAATATTGTGATTTTAATTATTTCATATGAGATACATAGAACCAACTAGAGTTAAGGTTCTAATGATGATGTTTTTTGCAACTGGTGCAGTTGGTATAGTTATTGGACTATCTTCTTTTACGCCTCCTAATTTTAAAATCATGATTACTTTTATGGGAATTATCAATATTGGATTGGGTGCATTTTTCACATTCATCTATTTGACACAAGTTCAAGCATCCCCTGATAAAAGAAAGAAAAAGAAAAAACCAAAATCTGATAAATAATATCGCTTTAATTTTTTAGAATTAAGATATAAATAATAACTCTCTATCTGAAGTTCAGAAATGTTAGATTTAATCGCTAAAGAATTGTTTCTTACAAAGGGTAAGGGTGTACATGAGGATAGGTTAACTAGTTTTGAATATGCATTAAGGGATGCAGGTATTGCTGGAACTAATTTGGTATTAATTTCAAGTATTTTTCCTCCAAAAGCTAAATTGATTACTCGTAAAGAGGGTTTGAAAAAAATTAAAGCTGGCCAGATTTTATTTACAATTTATTCCAAAAATCAAACAAAGGAACCTCACAGAGTTTGTTCTGCATCTGTTGGTATTGCACAACCAAAAGATACTGAACGCTATGGATATTTGTCTGAGTATGAGGCCTTTGGTCAAAATGAGAATCAAGCAGGTGATTATGCAGAAGATATTGCTGCACAAATGTTGGCATCTTCATTAGGAATTCCTTTTGATGCTGATAAGGACTGGGATGAAAAAAGACAACAATGGTCCATATCTGGTCAAATTTACAATACTCACAATGTAACTCAATCTACTAAAGGTGATAAAGATGGAAAATGGACTACTGTCTTTGCAGCTGCAGTTCTTTTGGTATAATTATTTTTTATATCCTTTAAGATAAAATATTGCAGCCCCAATTGAGACTATTGCTATTATTATTACAACCACTATTGATTCATCTAATTCTATTTCTTTAGATTGAATGTTACTTCCACCAAGTGAAAATTTTAATTCATTTTCATTTACTGATGTACTTTCTCCAAAAATATACTTGCCTTGAATTTGTTGTCCTTCTTGTGGATCAAAAATCCATCCTTTTTTTGTAAATTCTATTGGCATCTTTATGTCATCTATCATCTGTGTTGGAATGATGTGTCCTTTGACATCTGATACATTTGTATTTTCATTTGATAAAATCACTATTTGAAATATTGAATTTAGTGGATAATTACCTGATGCAAAATAATCTGATCTGTTTAGATTTTCTATGTTAAAAAATTCTAGAGGATTAATTTTAGATATTTTTGCTTTAGTTGTATCTGAATCTGGTAGTGGGGTATCTACTGACACTCTTAATTGTGAAAGAAGTTTTGAATCTGATGGAATTATTGAAAATGACATTTTAGCATTTTCATTCATAGCTAGTGTTTTTGCAACATCATAAAATCCTCCACCTTCTCTAATTGATTTTGATAATAACATTGATGAAATTTTTGCATACATTGAATCTGTATCTTCCATAGGCATTGTGTATACTGCTGAAATTATTCTGCTGCCTGAGACAATTCCTGATGTCTTTAATGCTTGATTCATTTCATCTTCGGTTTGTATGAATACTTGAAAAAATTTGGCATCTGTATCAAAGATTTTGTTAATACCTTCAATGTATGAATCTGCAATTATTCTTGTATTGTCTTGTATTGCAAATATTCCCTTATCCTCTGGACTTCTCTCTATATTGATAATAATACATGATTGATCATACACTCCTAAAACACAATAATTTTCATTTGTTAAAATAACTGCTTGAATTCGTTTATTTTCTATTATTTTTTGTTTAATTTCAGTTGGTATCTTGATTTCTTGAATATTTGAACTCAATAATGTCACTGATGCTATGCTTTTGTTATCTATTTTTTCATCGATAATTACTTGTGCTGTTTCTTGAAATGTTGATAGGCCAATTTCTTGTGAGAACGCATAATTTGTTGAAACCCCCATAAACATAATCAAACTAATGATAAAAATTATTTTTAACACATTATGCCCCTTTAATTATGAAATATTAAATTTACTTCTCTATTGTTACTTTATTGTACATAATTTTTTTCATAATTTTGTTGAGAAACCCATATTTTGATGTGTTTTGATTTTACTGTTAATGGCTTTAATTCCAATGCTTGTAGATAGTTTCAATGATCCTTTAATTCAATTAATTGTAATTTTGAGTACTTTTGGAATTGGCTTATCTCAGGGAATTATTCTTGGAAGGGCAATTCTTTTAAGATTTCCTAGACTGCAAAATCATGTAAAAACTGTCTCAGTAACTTTATTTGTTTTATTTTTAATCAATGCAGTTCTTAGTGTACCTCGTTTCCAATCTCCTGAAAAAATTGATCTTACAAACTTGTCTGTAGCAAATCCTGGAGATGTTGTTTCTTCACTATTTTTAATTTTTGGAATGAATACTGGTTTTCTTACAGTATTGGCTTTTTCTATTATGGTGATGACTTTTGTTATTTTGAAATTTACAAATTTACATGGAATCGTAAAAGGATTTGTTTTCTTTTTTAGTGCGTTATTACTAATTTTTACTGCATTGAGTAGATTCACTGATCTTACTCCTAGTGCTTTTGAAGTCTTGTTGTATTTTCTTTATCAATTGGGAATAACTATTGGAATTTTACTTGGTACAATAAGAAAACTTAAACCTAAAAAATTGGATTTAAAATAATCTCAAAGGTTTAAATCATATTATTTCAGATATACAAATGACATCGAATTCAAACCGTTCGGGGAACAAGCTGGCAGTCCATGCGTTGGACTGTCAGCCCCATTATTCTAAACTATTCAATTAACAATTTCTGCAAATACTTTATACCCAAAATAATTCTAATTCTAACTGTGAATAAATTCATCACTATTGGTGACCAAAAGGCAAGCATTACTGAAATAGAAAATGCAAAAAGTATTCCTGAATTATTACAAACTAGAGTTCAGTATGCCATATTGGACCAACTAAATGATATGGTTGCTCGAGCTGACATGGGAAATCCTGATGAAGTTAAAAAATTGGTTCTTAGAGATATTGCTTTTACTCGTGGTGGGTATTCTTCTTCTTTTACATTTGAAATGGCTAATCAAGCAGTAAACATCACTGAAGTTGATTTTACAAATGAACAAAGTATTGCTGAATTATTAACAGCTCGAGTTCAACATGCCATATTAGATCAACTCAATCATTTACTTTCTCAATCTGATAATCCTGATAATTCATTAAAAAAAATAAAAGATTCTTTACTTTTAGATATTACAAAAATAGTTGATAATTTTATTCCATTAAAAAATAACGATGAATCTTAATTTTATTTAAAAATATAATTTTTCTTTAAACTAAAATCTAATTTAATGATGATAGAACCTTGACTTGTTGATTCACATAATCAAAACCTTCTTGCCAGAACTTTGGTGATTTAATATCAAATCCATGCTCTGAAAGTAATTTTTCTGGTTTTTTTGAACCTCCTGCTGCAAGTATTTCCATATATGATTTAACAAAATCATTTCCTTCTTTTTTATATCTTTGAAATAATGATAATGCTAATAGATTTCCAAATGAATATGCATAGCAGTAAAATGGTGTATGGTAGAAATGTGGAATACAACTCCATTCTATTGCAAAATCATCTGAAAGATTTACTGAATTTCCAAATTGTTCTTTTAAATTTTGTAAATATGTTTTTGAAATTTCATCAATTGTTGTTCCTTTACTAATTTGATCATGTGCATCAACTTCAAAAATTGTAAAAAATGATTGTCTGAGTATTGTGGCATACAAATCATCAATTTTCTCTGCTAACATTATTTTCTTTTGATCATCTGATATTTTGTCTGCCAAGTTATCATACAGTAACAACTCTGAAAATGTAGATGCTGTTTCAGCTAATGGTAGTGGTGCATCTTGCACTAAAATTGACCTATCTTGAGCTGCCTGACTATGCACTGCATGGCCTAATTCATGTGCTAAAGTGAAAACATCTCTTGATTTACCTGTAAAATTTACTAAAACATAGGGTGTAATTTTTGGGGATAGTGTACTACAAAAAGCACCGTCTCTTTTTCCTTGTCTAATTGCTGAATCAATATGATTTTCATTGAATACTTTTCTTGCATGTTCCTCTAGAGTACTGCTAAATTTCCCAAGTGATTCAAAAACTAATTTCACTGATTGATTGTACGAATAATTTTTTTCTTTAATTTTAGATGCTGCTGGTGCATACAAATCATATCTTTGTAATTTTTTCATGTTTAGCATTTTTGCTTTTTGAAGAAAGAATTTTTGAAATACTGTAGAATTTTTTCTACAAATCGATAAAAGTGACTCTATTGTTTTATCATCTACATCATTTGCAATATTTCTCATTGATATTGGACTTTTGTATCCTCTAAGTTCTATTCCTTCATCTTTCCAATTTAGAACAATGTTTTGATAAATTTCTCCGATAACTCCTTTGTTTTCTGTATATTTTGTAAGAATTGTTTTGTATGCTGTTTCTCGAATTTTTGGATTTGTACTTCTAACATAATTTGTTAGTTCTTCTCTTGTCATTGTTTTTGTTCTGTTACCAACTTTCATTTTGTATTCATACACATTGGTAATTTTATCATACAATTTTACAAGTGCCGAGATTCCTGTTACATCTAATATGTTTATGATTTTTTCTTCAGATTCACTTAATGCATATTTTGCAAATAATCTTTTGTATGCTAAATATTCTTTGAGTTCTCCTGTATCTTTCATTAGTCGTTTGGCGTTTTTTTCATCTACTTGCGTCTTCCACCATAAATCAAAAAATAATATTTTGTTAGAAATTTCTGAACCTAATTTTGACATTTGAGTCATTAATGATGTTGCTTCATCTGATTGAGTATCTGATGAGTATGATAGTGATGCATAGCCTCCAATTTTACTCATTTTATGTGAAATCTCTTCAATTTGCTGTAAAATCCCTTTAAATTGTTTAGATGTCATTTTTGGATTTAATTTTGATTTGATTTTTTCAAACTTTTTTGCTTGGCTTTCTAAATCTTGAATCTGTTTTCGAAATGCAGGACTTTTTGGATTTTTAACAAGTTCTGATAAATCCCATTTGCCTAATTCATATTGTGCCATTGTTGTTACTATTTTCTAACTATTAAAAAATGAATAGATATGTTCTATTTTTGAAATGAATTAATAATATTCTTCATGAACATAACACCACTTCCAAATGTTTTCTGGAACTGCTTTCATCACTGGATGCCCTGTTTCTTCAAAATGTTTTGTTGCATGTTTTCCAATTGATGAATCACAACAACCTACATGTCCACATGTTAAACACATTCGAAGAGCTACTATTGGTAATTTTTCTTTTTCACACTCTTCACAATTTTTAGTGTTGGGAGAAATATTTTTTCCTTTTTGTAAAAAATGCTCACAATCTTTTTGCATTTTATTATTTTTTTAAAGTGTCTTTGTATCTTTTAATTGATTCAACAACTACTGCTTTAGCTTCTTTTGCTGATTTCCATCCTAAGATTTCAACTTTTTTACCTTCTAGATCTTTATACACTTGGAAAAAGTGTGCAATCTCTGAGCGGTAGTGATCCTCAAAGTCAGAAATATCTGTTTTATGTAAATATCTTGGATCATTTACTGAAACACAAATTATCTTATCATCAGGTTCTCCATCATCTTTCATTTCAAGTAACCCTATTGGTCTTGATTCAATTAAAATTCCTGGGTATGTTGGATTTGTAACAAGTACTAAAGCATCCAATGGGTCTCCATCTTCTGATAATGTTTGTGGAATAAGTCCATAATCTCCTGGATAGTGAAACGGTGAAAATAACACTCTATCTAATTTCATCATATTGTGTTTTTTATCATATTCGTACTTGTTCATTGACCCCTTTGGAATCTCAACAATTACGTTAACCCTTTCTGGAATATTTTCTCCAGCCTCTATATCATGCCAAAAATTTTTAGTCATTTTCTAGTTGTTTTGATTTTTACTTGGTATATGAATTCTATGAGTATTTTTTTTGATTTTTAACAAATTAGGTGTATTATTGAAATTTATCCTGAATCTATTTCCTTTTAGACAACTAGGTCTGTGTTTGGAATGACTTTGAATATTTTTACAATATACTCTCCATGAAATATATCTGTAAATTCACCTGTATTTTGATCCAAGTTTTTTACTCTGAATTTGTATTCGTAAGAGCCATCTCCTTTAGTGTCTACTTGTGCGATATGGACTGCCTCATTACCTTTGTAAAATTGAATGATAACTGGATATCTTTCAGCAACATCTGATGCTGCTCCAAATACTGTTCCCCATGGTAATGTGTTGTTTTCAGGAACACTTAGTGTAACCGTAGTTGTCTCTAAACTAACTTTTTCATTTATTGGTTTTATGCTAATATTATTTTGATCTGTTTCTGCAACAACATTTGGAATCATTATTGCTCCAAATACTGTCATTATTGATGCTATTACTAGTAAATTCATTTTTGTATTCATTTCAAATAATATCCATTCAAAGTCATTTAAATAATTTATTATTCATTTCTACTAGTCCTTTATTGCTATTCTAAAATATCATAATATTGATTCAAACGTTTAGTTAGTAATTCCTTGTAATCTGCAGTATCTTTTACAAATTCCATTCTTGAATTTTTTTCACTACTTACTAAAATGACAACTTTTTTAATTTCAATACCTGTTAATTCTTTAAACATTTGTGCATATGCTGTACCTTGGATAAAATGGTCTGTCATCCATTCTTCTTTTTGATTACTTCTTTTTGTTTTATAATCTATAATTGATAATTCTCCATCGTACTTTGCTATACAATCTGAAGTACCAGCTAACTTCATTGCTTTGCTATACAATCTTAATTCTGTTCCATGTACATCATTAATTTTTTGTAAAAATGGAATTAAATTATTAAAATGTGCAACTGATAGTAATCTAACTTCATCTGCCTGTCTTGCATCATTAATGTAATTTTCAATTAATTGATGTGTTTCTGTGCCTATTGTTGCTGCTTCTTGAGTGATGTAATCTGCAGCAATTTCTTGATCTTTCCAATTTTGTAACCCTTCTTTTTTTTCAACAGACATTGTTTCATGTAGTATTGTTGTAATTGATGGGTAGATTTCTCCCATTGGTGTTTGGTAAAAATGTGCATTATCTTTTTCAATTAATTCTGCTTGTTTGAAATTAATTGGAATGTGATTATACGTTGACACTTTTTTTTGATGTCAAATTATGCCATATAGCCATTTTGAATTTTTATCCATATGATATTATTTGTAGAAATTAAATTATGATAAATGGACCGGATGGGATTTGAACCCACGACCTTTGCGGGAATTTCTTCCTTACGCAGTGTGAGTGCGTCATCCAAACCAAACTAGACGACCAGTCCAAATACTTTATGAAATTACGGTGTTTTCTATCTTTAGTTTTTTTAATATTTTGTAATTACCTAACCTTTTTGTATTAATTATCAAAAATCTCTTTCATGTCTTTAAAAGAATTTGATACCATAATTGACCGAATGAATTTAGCATTTGATTCTGCAAATAATTTAGGTCAATACATCGCTGCAGGAAAGATTCTATTTCAAATGAATGATCAATTACCTGATGACTTGCAATTATCTTTAGAAGAAATAGATGATCCTAGTGCTGCAAAATCCTTTATTCTAAATAATGAATCTTCTTTAAAATACGCAATTAGAGAATATCGTGAAAGATTAATGCTTTCTTAATTCTATTTCTTTACACCGAGATTTCTATTCTTTAATCTCAAGTATGGATTTCTACATTTTCTGCATCTTGTAGCCCCAATGTCATTTCTGCATCCACATTTGAAGCAGATTCTCATAACTAATCGTGCATGTTGTGCAATGCGTTTCTTTTCAGGGTCTGTAATTGGCATTTAATTTTCTCCTCAATCTCTTCCTTTTATTCTAATCTATTTTCCATCTTTCCTGCTAATAATACTGGTACTTCTGCTGGTCTTTTTGCCACTGGAATGTTTGCTTTGTTAAACATTGATACTTTAGATTCTGCTGATCCATAAGTTCCCATTACAATTGCACCTGCATGACCCATTCGTTTTTCTTTTGGTGCTGCTCTTCCTGCAATGTATGCAACAGCTGGTTTTTTGAATCCTAAATCTATAATTCTTTGAGCTAACATTTCTTCAGAGTCCCCTCCAATTTCACCAACTATTACTACTCCTTCTAGATCTGAAATATCTTTAATCATTTCAAATGCGTCAATTAATCTTGTACCGTTAACTGGATCTCCTCCAATTCCAATTGTAATTGATTGTCCAAATCCTGCATTAGTTAATGCATCAGAAATTTCATAAAGTAATGTTCCACTTTTTGATAGCACTGCTATTTTTCCAGCTTTAAATGGCATTGGTGGCATAATTCCAACCTTAATCAATTCTGGAATCATAATTCCTGGAGTGTTTGGACCGATAATCACTGCGCCTTTTTGTTTTGCTAAATCCAGTGCTTCCATTGTATCTCTAATTGGTACGTGTTCTGGAATTGCAACTAGTAATTTAATTCCTGAATTTAATGCATCTTTTGCTGCTGCTAAAAAGAATTTTGCTGGAACAAAAATAATTGAAATTTTTGCACTAGTTGCATCAACTGCTTCTTGCATTGAATTGTATATTGGAACTTTATCTTCAAATTTTTGACCTCCTTTACCTGGAGTTACGCCTGCAATTACGTT
>Ga0233435_1000428_pt1 | contig 50181 bp, 47 predicted proteins | sample SI_122_August201_3_FD_182735 | JGI IMG/M metagenome (GOLD analysis project Ga0233435, IMG submission 182735) | Seawater microbial communities from Saanich Inlet, British Columbia, Canada - SI_122_August2016_135_MG | ecosystem: Environmental > Aquatic > Marine > Inlet | place: Canada: British...
AAAGTCGAATTACCTCTTTAGATACAATGGTGAATTATGAATTTCCGGATAGTGAACAAGATGAATTAGCCACTATATTATATAGTTTAAGCGAATTAGAATCATTTCATTTCAATAGACCTGATTCAGGATTAATCTATTTAGAATTATTGATTGAATATGCAAATAAATCAATGTTATTACCCAAAGCTCTATACGCAAAATCGCTTGCTTTAGATGCGCAAGGCGACTCCGTTAATTCAAAAAGCTTAAAACAACGAATTATGGCTGAATTTCCCAAGACAGATTACGCTTTAGCTATCGTTAATGCGGATAATTCATATACACCTGTTACGACAACCTCTGATCAACAATTGGTAAATGCCGAAGCTTCTTGGGCTAGTGACTCCATATTCGCATTAGACAAATATAGAGAAATAATTATTGGAGACACAGTTTCAGCGTCAAGTGTGAAAGCAGCATTCTTTTTAGCCTATCAATATGATTATAATATTATTCAACCGGATAGTGCCTTGAAATACTACAAATGGATATTGAAATATCATGGGGAATCTGAGCAGGCAAAGCCTTCAGAAAAGCGATTGGTATTCTTAAATAAAATTCTATCAGATTCGACAGCATCAAATGATCATTGAACGTGCCCAAATAATCACAAATCGAAAATTAGCAAAAGACATCTGGAAAATGAAATTTGATACACCTAAAATTGCAAAAGATGTTAAAGGCGCTGGTCAGTTTATCGAGATACTTACTACGGATCATTGGCAGCATCCTTTGAGGCGACCCATGAGTATTGCGTCTTTTGGGGAAGGGGTTGTCTCAATTATTTACAAATTATTTGGAGAAAGCACCCTTAGGTTATCCCAAAAAAGACCCGGTGATTTCCTTGAACTATTGGGACCGCTGGGGAATACATTCTCGGAATGGAATAATGATTCATACCCCATTTTAATTGGTGGTGGCGTTGGTTTGGCCCCGATTCTTAATTTAAAATATGCATGTGATCATCACAACATCGAACATACGATGATAATTGGTGCGAAGAATGCAGAAGAACATTTCATAAGGAATGAACCTAATAACCAGATATTTCTCACGACCGATGATGGCTCAATTGGTGAGAAAGGAACGGTCATGGGACCATTAGAACGCATTGCACTAAGTAATACAAATGTAACTATTTATGCATGTGGACCGACAGCAATGTTGAAAGTAATCAAATCCTTTGCCCTCGACCATAATATTCAGGCACAATTATCTGTCGAAAGCTATATGGGTTGCGGTGTAGGATTGTGTCAAGGGTGTGCTATACATCGGAAGAATTCTACTATAAATGAACGCAGCTATCATGAAAAGTTTTCATTGGTTTGTGTCGATGGCCCCGTTTACGATGCGAGAGAAATCTATTTTGGCTGATCTAAAAGTCAGTATAGGTAAAGAATTATTTGAGAATCCGGTATGGGTAGCATCTGGAACATTTGGCTATGGGACAGAAGCCCCGGAATTGGTTGATGTCGATCGGTTGGGTGCCATTGTAACTAAATCAATTACGCGGCATCCACGAGAAGGCAACCCACCGCCTAGAATAGTTGAAACGCCATCGGGCATGATTAACTCAATCGGACTTGCAAACATAGGTGTTGAAAAATATATTAAAGATTTACTGCCCATATACGAAGGGCTTTCTACCAAGGTCATTATGAACATTGCTGGTACAGACATTCAGGAATATGTAGAAATAATTGAAATGATGGAATCAGTATCTTCTGTGCTTATTGGATATGAAATAAACATATCCTGCCCCAATGTAAAAAAAGGTGGTATGGAATTTGGTGTAGATTGTGATATGACAGCCACATTAACTGAGAAATTGAGAGACATTACAGAGCGATTGATTATTATGAAACTAAGTCCAAATGTTTCTGATATCGCTTCTATAGGGGTAAGTGCAGAAAATGCCGGTGCAGATGCGGTGTCAGCGATTAATACTGTTGTAGGCATGAGCATTAATGCCAAAACAGGCATGAGTGATATTTATACCAATTATGGAGGGTTATCCGGGCCGGCTATCAAACCGGTTGGTCTGGCAGCGGTGCATAAACTTCATCAGAAATTGGAAATCCCAATCATTGGAATTGGGGGCATTGTTTCTGGAGAAGACACGGCTGAATATATGTTAGCCGGCGCCACGGCAGTACAAGTGGGTACAGCTAATTTTAGAAACCCGGGTATAACAGAAAATATTATTGATTCACTCACTCTATATTTAAACGAATCCAACCGGTCATCGGTGACTGAATTAATTGGTAAGGTTCACACATATTCATGATTAAAATATTATTTGCTATAATCTTTTTCGCCTTTTTAAGTGGCTGTTCAAATTCACCGCGATATCACACCGGGCCTGTAAAATCCCGGACGGTAAAATCAAGCCCCCCATCTTTAAAAACCGTATCAAAAGGCAATTATAGAAGAGTAATAACAGGAATCAGTTCATTTTATGCAGAAGATTTTCATGGTAAATTGACTGCGAATGGAGAGGTATATGACATGTATGGACTTACTGCGGCTCATAAAACTCTTCCTTTGAATACCATTGCTCGTGTGACGAACTTAGAGAATAATAAATCACTGATTTTACGGATTAATGATCGTGGCCCTTATGTGAAAGGGCGGATTTTAGATTGTTCCTATGGTGCAGCAAAAAAATTGGGATTTATAAATAATGGGACAGCGAAGGTAAAAATCGAAATCATCGAAGTTGGTGATAACAAATATATGAAACATCGGAAATAGAAAACTTATTTAGCAATAAATTAATATTTAAATAAGGAATAATAATTAATGGCAAAATTCATAAATACAAGAAAGGCTGTGGCAGCCATTGAAGAATTAATAAAGGAAGCAGAAGAAAAACTGATTCTGATTTCTCCATATTTAAAATTATCAAAAGATTTTAAAGAACTACTCGTATATAGAAATAGTAAAGATAAAATCACAACTATTATATTTGGGAAACAAGAATTAAATCCAAATGAAATGGAGTTTCTTGAAGGATTGCGATTTGTTATTTTAAAATACAATCAGGATTTACATGCTAAATGCTATTTGAATGACAAGCAAATGATAATTACTTCATTAAATTTATATGAATTCTCCATGGCGAATAATAAAGAAATGGGTGCTCTAATTAATATAAATGATCCCAATGATAAAGAGATGTTTGAAGATGCATTAAAAGAAATCGAATTCATTGATAAAACGAGCGAAAGATTTAAATTTAAATCGTCGTCGGATAAGGTATTAAAAATTAGTAAAAAACCACAAAAGAAAATTCGCAAAAAAACACGATCTTCTTCTTCTAATGTCGCAGGCTATTGTATTCGATGCAATGATGATATAATGCTAAAACCATTGGTTCCTTATTGTAAAAAATGTTTTACATCTTGGAAAAAATATGAGAATCATGAATATGAAGAAAAACACTGTCATATATGTGGGAAGGACAATCATTCCACAATCAATAAACCAACCTGCTATCCTTGTTACAAATCAAATAAAAACAAACTCGAATTCGCAGACTCATAATAATATTTTGTAATTGGGAGATAAAATGTCAAAATACTATATAACTGTAAATCCACATGGCGGGACAAAGAAGGGCACCGCCATTCTTGAAAAGATTTTACCTGTTTTTGATTCTGTAAATGCAGAAGTAAAAGTAGTTGAAACAGAATATGCGGGGCATGCACGTGAATTAGCCAGAGAAGTAGAGATAGATGGTTATGACGGATTTTGCTGCATCGGTGGTGATGGTACCATGCACGAAGCTATTAATGGTATAATGACTCGAAAAGATGGAAAAAAGATTCCAATCGGTTTGATTACAGGCGGAACAGGAAATTCATTTATGCACGATATGGATTGTTTGGATCCGGTTAATGCTGCAAAACGAATCGTTACAGGGAGACGTAGATTAATAGATATTTTCAAATGTGAGGCCGATGGTACTGTTTATTATGGATTTAATATTATTGGGTGGGGTATACCCACAGATATGAATATTTTAGCCGAAAAGATGAGATGGATGGGTAAACAGCGGTATAATGTGGCTGCCATAATCGAAATTATTCGCCATAGAATGCGGTTTGCTCGAATTGAAATTGATGGAAATATGATTGGTGCTGATTTTGGATTTGTTATTGGGTGCAATACAATACATACGGGTGCAGGAATGAAAATGGCTCCATTGGCGCGATTGGATGATGGGCTCATTGATCTTCTTATTGTAAGAAAAGTGGGCCGGTTAAAATTATTGAAATTATTTCCAAAAATATTTAGCGGAAGACACATTGGTGATCCAGCTTTAGATTATCGACAAGTTAGCGATTTTTGTATCAAACCTGAGGATCAAAATACATTAAATATCGATGGAGAAATGTTGGGTTGCACACCTGTGCGGGTTACAATGATGTCAAAAGAGATAGAAGTGTTGGTCTAATGAAAAGTTCTTTTTGGACAAGATTACCCATTACTATTCTGGGGATTCCAGCGGTCATTTATGTATTAAAAACTGGAGGGATCATCTTTGCCGGTTTTGTTAGTTTGGTAATTTTTCTTTGCTTGTATGAATTTTATGGATTCAAAAGGAATAATGGATTTCATCCAAATTATCTAATTGGAATGGTGATGGCATTGATTATATGTTTCTTTTATATAGAATATCCCCAACCACATTTAGCTAATATAATAGCTGGATTCACGTTCTTAATTATACTGAGCTTGTTTATGGAATTATTCAGTGGAAAATCGGACCCAATAGATAATATTTCCATTACATTCGGCGGGGTTGTTTATATCGCCATTCTATTGGGTACAATGATTGCTTTACGGAATTGGGACGCTTTAAATGGTTCGCGTTTTACCATGTCCATGATTTTTTCGGTGTGGATATGTGATTCTTGTGCATATGTATTTGGAATGCTGTGGGGGAAGAAAAAACTGATCGAACGTGTAAGTCCCAAGAAAACAGTTGTTGGATTTGTCGGGGGTATTGTTGGCTCATTTGTTTCATTTTATCTCATGAATATGAATGGATTCATTCAATATGACCTATCATTGGTTAATATTATAATTCTCACCATTATTGTGGGCGTATGTGGACAACTTGGTGATTTTGTTGAGTCCATGTTTAAGCGAGATGCAGGTGTAAAAGATTCGGGGAAATTATTATTGGGCCATGGGGGCGTTCTCGATCGATTTGACTCTTTAATATTTACGAGTCCACTTGTGTTTATATTCGTTTCATATTTGTAAAATATTTAACGAACAATGCTTCCAAATTATTAGTCAAAAATGTATATTTGCAGGCTGTTTTTAGCAGTTATTATTTCAATAAATTGAACAACACATTTTGAGAAAGAAAATAAATGAATTCCATATTAAAAGAATTAGGTATAGAGCATGAAAATTATGGCGCTTGCTCAAGTGCGAATCAATGGTGGTCATCGCAGGAGGGGGGTCTCCTGGAATCTGTTAATCCGTCTACGGGTGAAGTGATTGCAGGTGTATATCAAGCGACAGAAGAAGATTATGAACGAATTGTAGAAGCATCGACAGTGGCATTCAAATCGTTCCGCAAGGTGCCCGCACCAATTCGAGGACAACTTGTTCGTGAAATGGCTGACGCGCTTAGGGAAAAAAAGGATGCTTTAGGAAGTTTGGTTTCCTTAGAAATGGGTAAAATTAAGGCCGAAGGCGACGGCGAAGTCCAAGAAATGATTGATATTGCAGATTTTGCAGTAGGTCAGTCACGAATGTTGTATGGAAAAACCATGCATTCAGAGCGGCCTGATCATCGTATGTATGAACAGTGGCATCCCTTAGGATCCATTGGCGTTATTTCCGCATTTAATTTTCCAGTTGCTGTTTGGGCCTGGAATGCATTTATTGCCGCAATTTGTGGGGATACAACAATTTGGAAGCCATCCTCGACAGCACCGCTGTGTGCAATTGCTGTGCAAAATATTTGTAATACTGTCATGGAGAGAAATGGCTATTCAGGAATATTTTCAATCGTGATAGGTCAAGGATCAATTATCGGTGAAAAAATGATAAATGATGGGCGACTACCCCTAATCTCATTTACTGGATCCACAGCTATGGGGCGACATGTGAGTTCAACGGTATCCAGCCGATTTGGAAAAACAATCTTAGAATTGGGAGGAAACAACGCCATCATCATCGATGAAACAGCCAACCTGGATTTGGCCATACCTGCTGTTGCCTTTGGGGCTGTAGGTACGGCGGGACAACGATGCACATCGACTAGAAGAATTATAGTTCATAAAAGTATTCAAGAGGAATTTATTAAACGATTACTCCATGCATATAAACAAGTCAACATTGGTGATCCCCTGAAAAATGGATCATTAATGGGACCATTGGTTAATAAAAATGCAGTATCGGATTTTTTAAATGCAATAGAATCTGTAAAAAAATCGGGTGGAGAAATATTGTGCGGTGGAACAAAGATAGAGGGACAGGGAAATTATGTTACGCCGGCCATAGTAAAAGCGAAGAATGAATGGGATATTGTTCAGACAGAAACATTCGCCCCTATTTTATATGTCATTTCATACGATACTTTGGAGGACGCTGTAGAAATACACAACAATGTTCCTCAGGGTCTTTCATCATCGATGTTTACAACGAATGTGGGTAGTGCAGAGTATTTTTTATCTCACCGCGGTAGTGATTGTGGTATTGCCAACATAAATATTGGTACTTCCGGCGCTGAAATAGGCGGGGCGTTTGGCGGTGAGAAAGAAACAGGTGGCGGACGTGAATCGGGTTCTGACGCATGGAAACAATATATGAGAAGGCAGACGAATACGCTGAATTGGAGTACTGAACTTCCTTTGGCACAAGGAATCAGCTTTGACTTAAATGAGTAGCATTTCGGTAAAAATAACAAAGAATAGAGAATAAATATGTCCACAATTTCAGCAAATAATGTAAAAGAAAATATCGGTCAATACATGTTAGCCGATGGTATGGACTATATCATTGATTTGAATAAAAGCCATGGTTCTTGGTTAGTAGATGGTCGAGATAGCACGGAATATTTGGATTTATTTTCAATGTTTGCCTCCATGTCGGTGGGATACAACCATCCCTATATGATTTCAAATAAAGATCGTCTTATGCAGGCTGCTTTAAATAAGCCAACCAATTCGGATATTTATTCAATAGAAATGGCCGAATTTGTGGATACGATGGGCCGTTTAGCGCAGCCAGATTATTTGCCTTACGCTTTTTATATAGAAGGCGGTGGGCTTGCAGTAGAGAATGCGCTCAAAGCAGCATTCGACTGGAAGGTCCGGAAGAATTTGGCAAATGGTCAGAGTGAAGGGGGATCAAAAATCATTCATTTTAAAGAATGCTTTCATGGGCGAACGGGATACACACTTAGTCTTACTGATTCTCCGGATAAACGAAAAACAGACTATTTCCCAAAATTTGATTGGCCTCGGATACACAATCCAAAAGTATCATTTCCTATCACTGATGATGTTATCAATGATGTTAAACGCGAAGAGGCGAAAGCTGTTGCTCAAATAGAATCAGCATTGGCGCAATATCCGGGTGAAATCGCCGGTTTAATCATTGAGCCTATTCAAGGTGAGGGAGGAGATAATCATTTCCGTGAATCATTTTTCCGCCAATTGCGAAAATTGGCAGATGAACATGAATTCCTACTTATATATGATGAGGTTCAAACCGGCATTGGATTGACGGGCAAAATGTGGGCACATCAACACTATGGCGAAGACTGCCGCCCAGATATAATCAGTTTTGGTAAAAAGACTCAGGTGTGCGGTATGTTTGCTGGGCAAAGGATGGATGAAGTGGATGATCATGTTTTCAAAGAATCAAGCCGGCTAAATTCTACATGGGGAGGTAATCTGGTTGATATGGTTCGGTTCACATTATGCTTAGAAATAATTGAACAGGAAAATCTCATTTCTCAAGTTGTTGAAAATGGCGCATATTTAAAACTAGGCATAGAGACTATTCAATCAAGATATGATAATGTTTCTAACGCACGAAATCTTGGACTATTTGGTGCTTTTGATTTGCCGAACACGAAAGATAGGGACAAATTGATCGGCTTAATTGCGGATGAAGGTGCGCTTATGCTGGGTTGCGGATATTCATCTATTCGATTCCGACCTCATCTTAATATAAGTCAATCAGAAATAGACCAAGGCCTTGAAATGATAAATCGGGCACTATCTCGATAGAAGATTTATGACAGAAATCGCCGTTCTTTACATTGTTTCGACACCAATTGGGAATTTAGAGGATATAACACTTCGGGCTTTGCGTATTTTAAAAGAGGCATCTTTAATTGCCGCGGAAGATACAAGGCTAACAAGAAAGTTATTAACTCATTATAACATACCCACCCCAACGGTGAGTTACTATGAGCATAACAGATTTACGCGTATCCCCCAAATAATTCGTCATTTAAGCAAAGGGAAAGATGTCGCCGTTGTTACCGATGCTGGTACGCCGGGGATTAGTGATCCTGCATATAAATTAATCCGTTCTGCGATCGAATCTGGGTGTAGAATAGAAGCGATTCCTGGCGCCTCTGCTTCCATAACGGCGCTAACTGCATCAGGACTACCAACAGACCGTTTTATATTTGAAGGGTTCCTACCTCATAAAAAAGGTCGAAAAGCAAAATTGACTCGATTGAAAGAAATTGAGGCTACTGTTATATTCTATGAAAGTCCAAAACGTATCATTCGTACCTTAAAAGATATTTTAGAATTTATGGGAGATAGGCCGGCGGTAATTGGCAGAGAATTGACAAAATTACACGAAGAGACAATTCGAGGGAAAGTATCTACATTGCTTTCGCATTTTATTCAAAAAACTCCCCGTGGTGAATTTGTTATTTTAATTGGAAAGGATGACCCCAATGTCTATTTTTAAAGGAAAGTTTATTACGTTTGAAGGGATTGATGGTTGTGGCAAAAGTACACAAGTCAAATTGCTGATCGATGCCTTGAATCGATCAGAAAATAAAACAATACTTGTCAGAGAACCGGGTGGGACAACAATTTCAGAGGAAATACGAGATATTTTACTTCACCGTCATTTAGAAGATATATGTGACCGGACAGAAGCGCTATTAATGACTGGGAGTCGTGCACAATTAACTTATGAAATTATTCAACCCAATTTAAGTGCGGGTATTAACGTGATAGCTGATAGATATACAGACTCGACCCTTGCTTACCAAGGTGGCGGTCGGAACATTGAGTTAGAATGGCTTATTCAGCTCAATCGATTTGCTACATATAACTTGGAACCTAATGTGACGTTTTTCGTAGATATTTTGCCGGAAGAAGCATCTCGTAGAAAAAGTCAAGAAAAAGATCGTATTGAAAGAGCTGGAATTGATTTACAGGCGAAGGTTCGGAATGCCTACCTTGAATTGGTCGATCGATTCCAAGATAGGTTCGTTTTAATTAACGGACATGACACAATCGAAAACATCCACGGGTCTATTCTATTAGAAATACAAAGGAGACATTTGTTCGAATGAAAAACAATAAATTAAAATTTATACTTCCAATTGTAATGATTGCTGGTGCCGTTTCTATCGGAGTAACCCAATCCAGTTTATATCGAAAAATTGGCCAATCTCAACGTCTCTTTAATCAGGTATATAATCAAATATTTTCCACATATGTTCACGAATTGGATCCGGAAGCATTTACAAAAGCGAGTATCCAGAGCATAACCCAAAATTTAGATCCATATACCGTTTTTATGGTAGAAGACGAACAGCACCAAGTTAATGTCTTAAGTAAAGGGAAATACGGCGGTGTGGGTATCCAATTAGGGTATCGGAATAAAATCATGTCCGTGGTTGCGCCAATGGATGGTGGTCCTGCAAAAAAAGCAGGTATTATAAGTGGCGATATTATATTAAAAGTGGATGGTGAAGATGTAAAAATAATGACATTCAACGAAGCGGCATCAAAGATTAGAGGTAAACAAGGCACAAAAGTTAAGCTTACGGTAAAACGTTACAGCGAAGATGAGCCTATTATTTTTAATTTAGTTCGGTCCGTTATTAAGGTTAAAGAGGTTACATATTCTGGAATGTTATCTCCTACGACCGGCTATGTTCGGCTGAATAGATTCTCACGGAATACTCCGAATGAAATGCAACAAGCTTTTCAGCAACTCTTGAATCAAAATTCAAAAGAAATCATTATTGATTTAAGAGATAACCCCGGTGGATTACTTTCCTCTGCAGTTGCAATCTTGGACATGATTATTGCAAAAGACAGTCCGTTGGTATCAACTAAAGGCAGAACCAAAGATTCAAATCGATCTTTTTATTCTAGAAGGAAGCCTATTATTCCAGAAGATGTAAAACTCGCGATTCTGATCAATCAAGGGAGTGCATCTGCAAGTGAAATTGTGGCTGGTGCCGTTCAAGATTTAGACCGGGGCATTGTATTGGGACAAAAGTCATATGGTAAAGGGTTGGTTCAATCACAATATGAAATCGATGATAAACGAAGTATTAAAGTCACCACAGCACGATATTATATACCCAGCGGGCGTTTCATTCAAAAACGTGACTATATCGATGATAAATATATAATGAACAAAACGGAAGAAGATTCAATCTTTACAACAAGTAGTGGTCGAAAAGTATTAGGGAATGGTGGTATTACACCTGATTCAACCATCACTCCTGAACTAATGGAAACGCTTTCCAGTCAATTTTGGAGACGTGGATATTTTTATGCATTTGCTCAACAAAACAAACATCGTTATGAGACATTTTCTGACGTACTTAGTGACTCAGAAATACTGATTAAATTTAGTGAATTTATCAATGATCAAGATGATGATATTCAACTTCCTGGAGAAAAAGAACTGGATGTGCTCGAGGAAAAGATTGCGGCATTAGACAGTATGAATACAAAAGCTAATCAAGCATTGGAGATGCTTACAGAATTTTACGAATATCAGGAAAAAAATAGTATCACAACGGAATCAGAAGATATTCGACAAGTGATTTTATTAGAATTTGCTGGATTGATAAATGGGCCAGAGGGTAGGGTTAAGCAGGCATTGAAAAATGATAAAATCGTGAAAGTTGCTTTAGATATTTTATCAGATAAATTGGTCTATGAATCATCCCTAATTCCATCAGTAATTAAACTATAATTATTCATTCCATCCTATTCAGTAAAACAGTTAACTTTCTGGGCTTTTTTTCAGGGCGATTAGCTCAGTTGGTTAGAGCGCTACGTTGACATCGTAGAGGTCAGCGGTTCGACTCCGTTATCGCCCACTGGCATTATGTAAATGAATACTCGAAAAATAAAGTTCGTTGTTCATAACATAATAATTGCCATTGAATCTTATGAAATCAATTAAATAGGCAAAATTATAATTCTATGAAACCGACTCAGATAACCATTGTTTCATCGTCGATGCGCGTTTGTTCTCATATGTGTAATTTGAAACTGTTTATAGTATAGCCATGAGTGAAATCACCATAACATTACCGGATAATTCAACGCGATCCTACAACGCGGGCATAACGCCATTAGAGGTAGCAGAGTCTATTGGGCAACGATTGGCTCAAGATACAGTTGCCGCATCTATTAATGATGAATTATCTGATGTAACTGTACCTCTAATGGCAGATGCACAACTCAAGTTATTTACGGGAAATTCGCCTGAGGGACATGAAGTGCTTCTTCATAGTACAGCTCATTTGATGGCACAGGCAGTTAAGATGTTGTGGCCGAAAGCTAAAGTGACAATTGGGCCGGCGATTGAAAATAGATTTTATTATGATTTCGATATCCAAAGCACCTTCTCAAATGAAGATCTTGAAAAAATTGAAAACCAAATGCGTCAAATGGCAAAAGATGATCTTACAGTTAAAAGGGAAATTATGAGCAGGGATGCGGCGATTACGTTATTCAATGACATGGGTGAAGATTATAAAGTTGAAATAATTGAACAGATTGATTCCCAAGATGATATATCAACTTATCGCCAAGGAGAATTTATCGATTTGTGTCGAGGGCCACATGTGCCATCTACAGGTAAAATAAAGCATTTTAAATTGTTGAGTAGTGCTGGTGCTTATTGGCGTGGGGACGAAAAGAACAAAATGCTACAGCGAATTTATGGAACGGTATTCTCGACTAAAAAGGAATTGAAAGAATATTTACATTTCCTTGAAGAAGCCAAAAAACGCGATCATAGGAAACTGGGAAAGGAATTGGAGATATATTCCTTTGACGACGAAGTGGGACCTGGATTGCCATTGTGGTTACCCAATGGTGGGATTATTATAGATGAACTGGAAGGGCTTGCCAAAGAAACAGAGTCGCAACACGGCTACCATCGGGTGAGAACGCCTCACCTAACGAAAGGTGATCTGTATAAAAAATCGGGGCATCTGGATCTATATAAAGATGCCATGTTTCCGGCGATGGATATAGATGGAATTGAATACTACATCAAACCCATGAATTGTCCTCATCACCATAAAATCTACGATGCTTCTCCCAAAAGCTATCGTGATTTACCTTATCGTATCTCAGAATATGGGACGTGCTACAGGTATGAAAAATCGGGACAACTATTTGGTCTGATGCGCGTTCGAAGCATGCAAATGAATGATGCACATATCTATTGTTCTGAAGACGATTTTGAAACAGAATTTATGGATGTATGTCAAATGTATTTGAAGTATTTCAAGATTTTTGGTATTGAGAAATATGAAATGCGTTTAAGCCTCCACGATCCAGTAGAATTAGGCAAAAAGTATATCAACGAACCTGAGCTTTGGGATCAAACGGAAGTGGTAGTTCGAGACACATTGAAGAAGGGGAATATTAATTTTGTTGAAATTCCAGGCGAAGCTGCATTTTATGGACCCAAAATCGATGTGCAGGTTTGGAGCGCAATTGGAAAAGAATTTACTTTGGCAACAAATCAAGTTGATTTTGCAATACCAAAACGGTTTAACTTAACCTATACTGATGAGAGCGGTAGCGAACAAACACCATTATGTATCCATCGGGCACCTTTGAGTACACATGAAAGATTCATTGGTTTTTTGATTGAACACTATGGTGGTGATTTTCCATTATGGTTATCGCCAATACAAGTGGTCATTCTTCCAATTTCTGAAAAAACACTTACTTATGCTCAATCGGTTAAATCGATTATGGAAAAAACGGGAATTCGTGTAAAGATTGACGATAGATCTGAAAAAATTGGTGCCAAAATACGTCAAGCGGAATTGAAAAAGATTCCTGTTATGGCTATTGTTGGCGAAAAAGAAGCAGAAGAAAAGACAGTTTCACTACGCCGTAGAATAATCGGTGATCAGGGCGCTGTACATATAAAACAACTGCTTGAGAGTCTCAATTCTGAAATAAAAAAAAGGAGTCTGCCTCATCGCGAAAGTTAATAAAATAAAAGTAAATGAAAAAATTCGTGCGAAGGAAGTGCGATTAATTTCTGAAACTGGTGAACAATTAGGCGTTATGAAACTGGATGATGCCATTGCACGGGCAAGAGAAGTCGGGCAAGATTTGATTGAAGTTGCGCCAAATGCAAAGCCACCTGTTGCTAAAATCCTCAACTATGGAAAACTCAAGTATGAGGAAAAGAAAAAAGCTCAGGCGAGCAAGAAAAAACAACATGTTGTTAAAATTAAAGAATTGCGTGTTCGTCCGAGAATAGATGATCACGATTTATTAACAAAAGTGAATCGCGGTAGACAATTTCTAATGGATGGGTGTAAACTGAAAATTACGCTCATGTATCGTGGCCGAGAAATGTCACGCCTAGATTTAGGTTTGGATGTATTGGACAAAATAATAGATTTATTTTCCGACATAGCTGTCGTGGAAAAACATGGAGAATTGGAAGGTCGTCGACAGACGATTGTTTTGACTAGCAAATAGGAGAAGGTCAATGCCAAAGCAGAAAACAAGACGCAGTGCCGCCAAACGATTTCGTTTGACAGGTACTGGTAAAATAAGACGAAACAAAGCAAACCATAGTCACATGCTCATTCGCCGGAGTAACAGTGCAAAACGAAAAATGCGTCAACCAGATCTGGTAGATTCATCTGAAACAAAGCGCGTCCGTCGGATGATTGCTCAATAGAATAGGAGAATATAATGCCTAGAGCAAATAGTTCTGTGCCACGGCACAGAAGACATCGCAAAATCGTGAAGCAGGCCAAGGGCTACTATGGTGCCCGGAGCCGCAACTTCAAAACTGCAAAAGAAGCAGTTGAGAAGGCAGGACTGTATGCATATCGTGATAGAAGACAGAGAAAGCGTCAATTTAGACGTCTGTGGATTATCCGAATCAATGCAGCTGCGCGGCAACACGGCTTGTCCTATTCACAATTCATCTCTGGATTAAAAGCAAAAGGAATCGAACTCGACCGAAAGGTATTAGCCGATATGGCTATGAATGAGCCAAATTCTTTTGCTGAATTGGCTAAAGCCGTTTCCAGCTGATGAATATAAAGGAATCAATTGAATCGGTTCAGAAATCTTTCCGAGCCGATTCAGATCCTTTTCCAAATGATAGCCAGTCGATTGAGGATTTACGCATAAAATATCTTGGACGGAGAGGTCTTGTGGCGGATCTTTTTTCCGGAATGAAGGATGTGCCTGTGGAAGGGCGTCCATTAGCGGGTAAATTATTAAATGAATTGAAGCAAGAGATTGGTTCTGCTTTTGACGCCCAAGTTGATTTATCTAAATCTGGCGCACCCAATAAGGGAGAGTCAGATTATTCTCTACCGGGGTTATCCTTTCCCATTGGTCATATTCACCCATTGCAGCAGATAATGGATGATATCAAATCAATTTTTATGGATATTGGTTTTTCTGTAGCCTATGGGCCAGAGATTGATGATGATTTTCATAATTTTAGCGCACTTAATTTTCCCCCAGAACATCCCGCAAGAGATATGCAGGATACTTTTTTCATTGACCCGAAAACTGTTCTTCGGACTCATACCTCCAATGTCCAAATTCACTTAATGGAAGAAAAAGATCCACCCCTTCGATATATCATTCCCGGACGTGTTTATCGCAATGAAGCTATCAGCTTCAAAAGTTATTGTCTCTTTCATCAAGTAGAAGGACTTTATGTTGATAAATTTGTTTCCTTTGCAGACCAAAAAGGAATATTAGAATATTTTGTTAAACGAATGTTTGGTTCAGATACAAAAATGAGATTCCGCCCAAGTTATTTTCCCTTTACTGAACCCAGCGCAGAAGTGGATATTTGGAGTGAAAAACGAGGACAGTGGCTTGAAATTCTCGGGTGCGGCATGGTTGACCCAGAAGTTTTTAAATCGGTAGATATAGATTCAAATGATTGGCATGGTTTTGCATTTGGTATGGGTGTCGAACGGATATGTATGTTAAAATATGGCATTGATGATATTCGTTTATTATATCAAGGTGATATGCGGTTTTTGGAGCAATTTTAATGCGAATATCAATAGATTGGTTAAAGGAATTCGTAAAGATACCCAGCAGTACTCAAGAAGTTGCAGATTTACTCACTATGTTGGGACTTGAAGCTGAAGAAACCTATGATACGACACAATTAACTGATATTGTTATTGGTGAAGTCAAAGCAAAAGATATTCACCCAAATGCAGATAAATTAAGTTTATGTCAAATTTTTGATGGAAAAAATGAACTACCCGTTGTATGTGGCGCACCCAACGTAGATGTAGGCCAAAAAATTGCCTTTGCACCTGTAGGGTCAATTCTTCCTGAGGGGATTAAAATTGGGAAAGCCAAAATCCGAGGAGAAGTAAGTAATGGAATGATTTGTTCAGAAAGTGAGTTGGGAATTTCACAGGAGCATGATGGAATCATGGTTTTGAAAGAAAATGCAAAAGCTGGGACACCTTTTGTACAATATATTTTAGAAAATGCTGCATCGATTGAATTAGATATTACGCCCAACCGCCCAGATTGTTTTTCTCATATTGGAGTTGCGAGAGATTTATCTGTTAAAATGTCAACGCCCTTGAGCTCTCCGAATTATAATCCACGTATTTATAAGAAGAATGAAGTCAAGGACATGATTTCAATAGAATTTGAGAATACAGATGAATGTCCTCGATATGTAGCTGGCGTGGTTCAAAATGTAGAAGTAGGTCCATCTCCCGATTGGCTTAAAAACAGATTGGAGTCGATTGGACAAAGAAGCATTAATAATATTGTTGATATTTCAAATTTTGTTTTGATGGAAATGGGCCATCCCACACATATGTTTGATTATGATAAGTTTGAATCAAAGTCACTTCTAATTCGTCGAGGTAAAAATGGTGAAAAGATTACCACCCTTGATGAAATAGAAAGAAAAATATCTCCAGAGCAATTGATGATTACCAATGAGGAAAAACCTGTGGCAATCGCAGGTATTATGGGTGGATTGGACAGTGCGGTTACATTTGATACAACAACTGTTTTGATTGAAAGTGCATATTTTGATGCGCCCACCATTCGAAAAGGGGCAAAATCTCTTGGCATGAGCACAGATGCTTCAAAACGATTTGAGCGGGGAGCAGATCCAAATGGCGCTAAAAATGCATATTGGCGCGTAGTTCAATTGTTAGAAGAAGTGGCAGGCGGGGATTGGGTTCCGGGCATAGTAGACCCTTATCCGAAAGTAATCACCCAAAATCCAATTGTATTAACTCGAAAAAAATTAGACTTATTAACCGGATGCGATATCGATGATTCTTTTGTTATTCATACATTAAATGGGTTGGGTTGTAATATAAATGGAAAATCCGATAAATGGATCTGCACACCACCAACTTGGCGCCCAGACTTGGAACGTGAAGTCGATTTAATTGAAGAAGTGCTTCGTGTATACGGGTATGATAATGTTCCATCGAAATATCATTATAATGGTGTGATGGAAGGGCACAACCCAGATCCTCATAAGGGATTAGCTCACATCATATCTGTTTTGACAGGATTGGGATTTACTCAACTGTTTAATAATTCTTTACAATCAAATCGACAAGTTTCACTTTTAGATATTCCTTCAGTTAAAATTTTGAATCCTTTATCGGATAATATGAACCAATTGAGAACCAGCATAATTCAAGGGTTATTGAAAACAGCAGATTTCAACATTAAAAATGGTACTTCAGATTTAATGCTTTTTGAATGGGGTAATGTTTTTGAGCAAAAGGAGCCCGGGTTGGAGGGAATAGTTGAAAAGTTTCATCTTTCAGGGATTATCCATGGCGCTATACATCAGAAATCAATTCACCGCTCAATAGGTAGGCTTTCTTCAATTTTCGTACTTAAAGGGTTAATAAAGACATTTTTAGCGAGGATCAAAATTCATGATATTGTTTTTCATCCGGATACAGATAATGAATTCGGTTTCGAGAATGCTTTATCAGTTCATACGCAAGGCGATGTTATTGGTTATATTGGGGATATATCCAATAATATTATTGACGGTATGAATTTAGATATCGCTAAATCATTTGGTTTCCAATTTGATCTAAATAAAATATTGTTATTATCAGAGAGAGAAATAAAATACCGACCTATAATCAATTTCCCAATTGTTGATAGAGACTTAAATTTTGTTATAAATGAATCTACGGCCGTAGGTGAGGTTATCTCGGCAATTGAAAAGAATGGGAAAGCAATATTAAAGTCAGTAAATCCCTATAGCATATTCAGAGATGAATCAGTTGGGAGTACTAAAAAAGCTGTGGCAATTAACCTACGATTCCAAAGCAGTACTAAAACACTTGAAGACAAAGACGTAAACTCAGTGATAAATGAAATTATACGAGTGGTTTCTAAAATATTCAGTGCTAAATTACGTTAAATAAAAATGAGTGAAACTATGGATGGAAGTGAAAATTACGTTAAGGTGACTATCTACGGTCAGGAATACACTATTAAGGCACCTGCCGATGCAACCTATATCAAAAATATCGCTGAATATGTTGATATGAAGATGCGGGAAGTCCAGGATGAACTGTCAACTCCACAAGTTCCAGGAAAGGTTGCTATTCTCGCTGCTATGAACATTTCAGATGATTTGTTCTCTGCAAAAAGAGAAACGGAAACAATCAAAAATGATGTTGAGGGAAAAGTTTCATCTTTGATAGAAATTGTCGACGAAGCGCTTCAGCAGTAGAAAATACTTAAACTGACCATGCCTACAACAATCCTAAATGGAAAAGAGGTAAGTCAATCTGTTTATTCGGCGCTTAAAAGTCGAATATCAGCATTAAAATCGCAATCTATTACACCAAACTTAGCAGTTATTCTCGTTGGAGAAGATCCCGCTTCTCAAGTATATGTGCGAAATAAAACCCGGCAATTTTCAAATCATGGGCTTTTTTCTGATACGATAACATATCCATCAGATATTACTCAAGAAGTATTACTTTCTAAAATATATGAATTGAATAAGAATAACCAATTCCATGGTATCTTGGTTCAATTTCCCCTGCCAAACCATATAGATGTAGATGCAATAATTAATGCAATTGACCCCAAAAAAGATGTGGATGGTTTTCATCCATATAATTTGGGTTGTCTTACAGCAGGAAAACCAATTTTTATTCCCTGTACACCTAAAGGGATAATGCGGATTTTTCACCATTACAATATTTCGATTTCAGGAAAACATGTTGTTGTGGTAGGTCGGAGTAATATTGTTGGCCGACCCATTTCAATCTTAACAAGTTTAAAACAAGTAAATTCCAATGGAACTACAACCATTTGTCATTCGGGTACGATAAATATAGGTCAATATACAAAACAGGCAGATATTGTTATCCTGGCCTTGGGCTCACCCGAATTCTTAAAGGGCAAAGATATAAAGGAAGGGGCGGTTATTATAGATGTTGGAATTAACCGCGTAGATAACGATTCACCCAAAGGATATAAAATAGTCGGTGATGGAGAAGAAGCTTCCTTGAAAGGGAAAGCATCTGCGTGTACACCTGTCCCTGGCGGCGTTGGACCCATGACAATTGCCATGTTAGTTGAAAATACGGTAGAAGCGGCTGAACGATCACTATTATGATTATTCTTATAAATTGTAATTCATAACTTTTGTCCAATTTTTTTTCGAAAGAAAACATGAGTAAAGAGAAACCATACCCACCGCAATACTATCAAGATTATTTAAGGCTTGAGACAATTTTAGATAGCCAAAAATTAAAAAGCGATGAATACGGTCAGCATGCACACGATGAAATGCTCTTTATAATTATACATCAGGTATATGAATTATGGTTTAAACAAATTTTGTTTGAGTTGGACTCAGTCTTAGACATATTTAGTAAAAAAGAAATCAACGAAACCCACATTGGAACGGCAGTCTCGAGACTCAGCAGAATTATAGAAATCCAAAAAATCCTAATTGATCAAATCCATGTATTAGAAACAATGACCCCCATGGATTTCCTTGATTTTAGGGATTTTCTTATTCCGGCTTCTGGATTCCAAAGTGTACAGTTTAGAAAAATAGAAAATAAATTGGGCCTGAAAGTTGAAGATCGATATACATATGGTGATGCCAATTACTGTACATATCTCCATGAATCAGACCAGGAAAAGATTAAAGCATCAGAATCGGAAAAATCACTATTCGATTTAATGGAATCATGGCTAGAGCGAACACCTTTTTTAAATTGGGGTGAAACATCTTTTTGGGATGAGTATGAACAAGCAGTCTCGAACATGTTGCATGATGATCGTCGTTTAATTGAGACTAATGAAAAACTTTCTGTTATAGAAAAAGAAAAACATTTAACTGAATATGCGAAAACAGAAGTATCCTTTGGTGTAGTATTAGATAAGACTTTACACAACAAAATGGTGGAAGATGGCAATTGGAGATTATCACTTAAGGCAACACAAGCCGCATTGCTGATCCAATTATATAGAGATCAACCCATTTTACTAAATCCTTACCGATTACTGACAAAACTTGCTGATATTGATGAATTGTTCACCACTTGGCGATACCGCCATGCATTGATGGTATCTAGGATGATTGGTCGGAAAATTGGAACCGGTGGTTCAACCGGTTCTGAGTATTTGAATAAAACGGCTGAAAAGCATCGTATTTTTACAGATATCAGCGAACTAACCACATTTTTAATACCAAGGTCGGCTTTACCTAGTTTACCCATTGAAGTTCAAGATAATCTCGGATTTTATTTTCATGTGAAAGAAAATAAATGAACAAAGAATTTGAAGGAAAACGCACCCTTGTTTGTGGCGGAACCGATGGTATTGGAAAAGCAATCGCCTTACTTATGGCCGAAAGAGGTGCGGAAATTATTATAATGGCCCGAAATCAAAAGAAACTTAAAAATGTTTGTGATGAACTTTCTACTTCATCAGGGCAAACACATACCGCTATATGTGCTGATTTTAATGATATGGTTGCACTAAAAAAGTCACTATCGGATCAATTAAAGGGACCTATCCACATTTTGATCAATAATTCTGGCGGGCCTCATGGCGGTGAATTAATCAATGCAAAAGAGGAAGAATTTCATATCGCATTTGAACGATTGTTAATTGCAAATCAAGTAGTTACTCAGGCTATTGTTCCTATGATGAAAGAACATGGCTATGGTCGTATAATAAATATTATTTCGACCTCTGTAAATCAAGTAATTCCGGGATTGGGTGTTTCTAACACGATTCGTGGAGCGGTGGCCCAATGGGCTAAAACATTGGCACTTGAGTTGGGAGGTTATGGTATAACCGTCAATAATATTTTACCCGGGTACACAGCCACTAGAAGGCTCAAGGAATTATCAGAAGGTAAAGCGATTGAACGGGGTGTTACTTCCGAAGAGATTGAATTGGAATGGGCAAATAACACATCACTAAAACGTCTAGGAAAACCAAGTGAAATTGCCAGTGCAGTTGCATTTATTGCTTCAAATGAAGCCAGTTATATTAATGGATTTAATATGTCTGTTGATGGTGGACGATATGGTGCATAATGGGTGAAATATTTTCTGAAACCTATGCCAACAATAAGGATAACCTCAACCCCCTAAAATCCATTCGAAAAAAGTTCCATTATCCTGAGAGAGATGGAACGCCATTGCTGTATTTTTCTGGAAATTCGTTAGGTCTTCAACCCATAGGTGTTTCTGATTCAATCAATGAACAAGCGAAAATATGGGCATTGAAGGGCGCAGATGGATATATGTCAGATTGGGTAGACTTCCATCAACAATTCTTAACAGACTTTGAACCAATCATAGGTGGTCAATGGCAAGAATTCATGCTAATGAATGCACTTACCGTGAATCTCCATTTACTAATGGTTTCTTTTTATAAACCCAAAGATACCAGATATAAGATCATTATAGAAGGTGGTGCCTTTCCTTCAGATCAATATGCGGTAAAATCTCAGATTGAATTTCATGGTTACGATCCAAATGAGGCTCTCGTTGAACTCCAACCTAAAAAAGGCGAATATTGTCTCAATACAGAAGATATTCTGAGTACAATTGAATCCCATGGAGAATCTATATCTTTAATTCTGTTAGGCGGAGTGAATTACTATACGGGACAAAAATACGATATGGAGGCCATTACCAAAATTGGTAAAAAAGGTGGGGCCTATATTGGATTTGACTTGGCACATGCCGCTGGAAATGTCTCTCTCAAATTGCATGATTGGGACGTTGATTTCGCTGCATGGTGTAATTATAAATATCTTAATTCTGGGCCAGGAGCCCCATCCGGCGTTTTCGTTCATGAAAAACACCATCGATGGAAGGGGGCAAGGTTTACCGGATGGTGGGGAAATCGATTAGACACCCGTTTTAAAATGGAATCAAATATTGATCCCATTCAAAGTACGGCAGGTTGGGGCATCAGTAATTCATCTATCTTTAGTATGGCGCCATTGAAGAATGCTTTGGATATTTATAAAGAAGTAGGCATGGATAGATTTGTGGAAGAAAGTCATAAATTAACAGGCTATCTAGAATCTCTAATTATGAGTGAATTGCCACAAATATCGATTGTAACACCAAATGATCCCAATCAGCGAGGATGTCAATTATCCTTATTAACGAAAAATGGTAAATCCGTATATGAATCGCTGGTCAATAAAAACGTAGTTTGTGATTGGCGGGAACCCGATGTACTTCGGATTGCACCCACGCCATTATACAATACCTACAAAGAAATACTCCAGTTTACACAGATTTTAAAAACTATTCTGAATTAGATTCAGTTCTGTACGCCCGACAGGATTCGAACCTGTGACCTCTTGCTCCGGAGGCAAGCGCTCTATCCAGCTGAGCTACGGGCGCATATCCGGACGGAAATTATTACTTTTTTCATATTCACACGAACAACTCAATTGGTTTCTTTTGTTGGGAATAATTCCCAAGCGTAACTTCATAGCATGAAACCGGTTATAATTTATTCAACCACAGGAAGCAGGGAAGAAGCCCAAAAGATTGGAAACTATTTGGTAAAAAATAAACTAGCAGCGTGTGTAAATATTATTCCAAATGTTGAATCTATATATAATTGGCAAAATGAGCTACACCAGGATTCGGAGTTTTTACTCATGATCAAGACAGATGCAAAATTCAAAAATGACATTCAAAATATGTTTGAAAAAAACCATTCGTATGATTTGCCCGAATTAATTATGGTTAACATCCAAGATAGTAGTGCTGCTTACCTCAGGTGGATGCAGGAAAACATTGGATAAAATTGGAACCTAAAAATGTTTCAAGGTAAAAAAGTAAAATATTTACTATATTTTAGTGCGATTGTCGCCATCGGCTCAGGGGGTTTTTATATAATAGGCGGAGATGAGTGGAGTATCATTGACAGTATTTATATGACGATAATTACCCTTTCCACGGTTGGATTTGGTGAAGTTTATCCATTATCAGATTTAGGGAAACTTTGGACAGTTCTTGTAATAATTTTTGGTGTAAGCGGCTTTGCCGCTATTGTATATGAATTGGGTGCAGAATTAATTCAAATGAATACGTATCGGAGTCGAACTATGCGAAAAAAAATATCAAAACTAAAATCACACTATATTATTTGCGGGTACGGTAGAATGGGGGCCGTCATTGCAGGTGAATTGAATAAAAAAGGAATTCCATTCGTCATTGTTGAAATCAATGAATCAAAAATAAATAAAATTCAAGATATTGGATATATGCATATTTATGGCGATGCAACAATGGACGATATTCTTATAGAAGCGGGAATTGAAGGATGCGAAGGAATTGTCGTTGTGCTGGAGAATGATCAGGACAATCTTTTTGTCACCATGTCATCACGGAATCTAAACAAAGACGCATATATTATCAGCCGATGCGCGCTTCATGATACGGGGAAAAAACTTAAACGTGCCGGAGCAAATAAGGTTGTAAATCCTTATATCACTGGCGGACATCGAATGGCAGAATTATTGATTAGTCCCTTTGTTGAAGATACGGTATCACTGGAGACTCCCAATGATATGGCTGTCGACTTTTCATTAGAAGAATTTGCTGTTGAGCGTTTATCTACATGGTATGGGAAGACTATTGCTGAAACAAAATTAAGAGAAGATTATGGGTTATTGATTGTTGCTATTTCTAATGAAAATGGAGAGACAGAATTAAACCCTGGATCTGAAAAACGTGTATTATCAGGGCAAAAGATAATGATAATAGGGTCACAAGAGAATCTAACCCGTTTTAAAGAAGATATGCTGAATTGATGTATAATATATATTATGTATAATATGATGTTTAACTAATTATCACTTTACGACAATATTAACTAATCTTCCCTTCACATAAATCTCTTTTACAATTTCCTTCTCTTCTAAGTACCTAATTATTTTTGAATCAGTTTTCGCGATTTGTTTTATATCATTTTCTTCCATATTTAGATCTACTTCAATTTCCGATCTTCGTTTTCCATTTATTTGAACCGCTAGTTTTAATTTATCGGACAGAATTTGGTTTTCATCATAATTCGGCCAGTCAGTAAAAGTAAGTTCAGATTTATTTCCTGATAATGCCCATAATTCTTGGGCTAAATGCGGCATAAATGGGTTCATTAATACAATAAAAGTTTTAATAATATCTATATTGATTGTTTCAAGTCCATGTATATGATTGATGAAAATCATAAATTCGGATACACATGTGTTAAATTGGAGATTCTCAATATTATGAGACACACGTTTAATCATATTATGTAAATAACGCATTGTTTCTTTAGTTGGTTCATCATCAGTGACTAGATGTGATAATTCGCCCTCATTAGTTATCAGTAACGCCCATATTTTTTTAATAAACCTGGAACATCCCTGCAATCCGGTTGAGCTCCAGGGTTTAGCCTTATCTAATGGCCCCATAAACATCTCATACAAGCGCATAGCGTCCGCGCCGTGTGCATCAACCGTATCATCGGGGTTTACAACATTTCCGCGGGATTTACTCATTTTTGACCCATCATGACCCAATATCATGCCCTGATTAAAGAGTTTTTTGAATGGTTCCTTTGTTGATACAAATCCTAAATCATATAGTACATGATGCCAGAATCGTGAATAAAGTAAATGGAGAACTGCATGTTCTGCACCTCCTACATATAAATCCACCGGCATCCAGTACGCTTCTTTCGATTTATCCCAAGCATTTTCAATATTATTTGGGTCAATATACCTTAAAAAGTACCAACACGATCCGGCCCATTGTGGCATTGTATTTGTTTCCCTAAGTCCTATTATTGTGTCACTATCATCTTTTACTTCAACCCATTCTGGGATGGTGGATAATGGTGATTCTCCTGTACCGGATGGTTCATATTTTTCTATCTTAGGGAGTTCAAGCGGTAACTCTGATTCATCCAGGGGAATGGTTTTTCCATCCTTATGAATAATCGGTATGGGTTCTCCCCAGTAACGCTGGCGAGAAAATAACCAATCACGCAGTTTGTATTGGATGGCCTTCTCCCCCAACTCTTTTTCTTCTAACCAGGAAATAATTTTTGTTTTTGCATCATTAATCTCTAACCCATTGAGAAAATCACTATTGATAGCGACCCCATCTCCAATATATGCTTCTCCGGCAAAATCGGTTGGAGTCTTTACCGTCCGAATAATGGGTAAATCGAATTCCTTTGCAAAGTCCCAATCTCTCTGATCTTGTCCCGGGACAGCCATGATAGCACCTGTACCGTAACTCATAATTACATAATCCGATATCCATATGGGAATTTCTTTTCCATTCACCGGATTAATCGCATTGGCGCCCAGATAAACACCTGTTTTTTCTTTATTTAGGTCGGTTCGATCCAAATCAGATTTCTTGGAAGCGATATCTATATATTCGTGTACTGCAGATTTTTGGTCATTGGTTACCAGATCTTTTACCCAGGGATGCTCTGGTGCCATGACCATATATGTGGCGCCAAATAATGTGTCGGGTCGAGTGGTAAATACGCCTAAATTTTTATTTGTCGATGGGATATGGAATTGAACGTTGGCACCGGTCGAACGGCCAATCCAATTTCGCTGCAATTCCTTCACACTGTGGGGCCAGTCAAGATCATCCAATCCATCTAATAAAGAATCAGCATATTTGGTAATTTTCAGCATCCATTGGCGCATGGGTACACGAATAACAGGGTGTCCACCAATTTCCGACTTGCCATCTACCACTTCTTCATTAGCCAAAACTGCTTTTAACTCTGGGCACCAGTTCACCGGCACCTCTGCTTCATACGCTAAACCCTTTTTATATAGATGGAGAAAAATCCATTGGGTCCATTTAACATAATTGGTGTCAGTGGTATTGATTTCCCTATCCCAGTCATAAGAGAATCCCAACATGTTAATTTGTCGGCGGAAATTCTTTATATTATTTTTTGTTGTAACAGATGGATGCGTACCGGTTTTGATTGCATATTGTTCTGCAGGCAAACCAAAAGCATCCCACCCCATTGGATGCAAAACATTGTAGCCTTTATGGCGTTTATATCTTGCAACAATATCCGTGGCAATATAACCCAGTGGATGCCCTACGTGGAGACCGGCTCCGGATGGGTAGGGAAACATATCCAAGACATAATACTTCGGCTTTTCGGAATGATCTTCAGCGCGAAATATTTTATTATCTTGCCAATAATCCTGCCACTTTTTCTCTATCTTTTTATGATTGTATGCCATATTTAATTAGTCAGTCTATTCCGTAATTATATAATGTCTGGGCGGTTCCGATTGTATTGGGACAACCTCATCTGTATTTTGTCGGGGTGAGAGGATTTGAACCTCCGACCTCGTCGTCCCGAACGACGCGCGCTAACCGGGCTGCGCTACACCCCGAATTCGTCGCCAAATTTAGGTGCCTCTCCCCTCACAAAACAACCCATGAGAATACTTATATTATATAACGAATAATAAAAAATCCCCCGATCAGCAATACAGTAAATAGAATTGCCAGTTTATTAAAATATTGGTCAATGAAGTTTCGAATGGGTTCACCAAATTTCCATATAAGTCCGGTGACGAGTAAAAATCGTGCAGAACGACTAATGGTGGACGCAATTAAAAATAGTGAGAAATTGATATCAAATGCACCTGCAGATATCGTAAAGATCTTAAAAGGAATTGGTGTAAATCCAGCTGTAAAAATCACCCAAAAGTTCCACGCATTATATTGTTCCTGAATTCTGTAAAAAATGTCTTGAGTAAAGCCGGGAATAATATTAAAAAAGAATTGAGCCAGCCCGGAAAATTCACCTGGATTTGACCACCATAAATAATATCCAATTCCAAAGCCAAACATCGCACCAACGATAGATCCAAGTGAACATAATATGCCATACCGTATTGCTTTTTCTCTGGCACCAAGTGCCAGGGCGATTAATAAAATATCTGGTGGAATTGGAAAAAATGATGCTTCAGCAAATGCCATCACAACCAATGCTACAGTTCCATATTTAGATTCTGACCATTTCAAAACCCAATCATATAAATCACGTACCCACTGCATTTAATTTATTCCTTTACGCTATCCACAATTTGAAATGAAAGTGAATCGTAACGAACGCCAGATGAGTCTTCAACAAAAATCTTCCATTCCCCTATTTTTTGCTTATTAATACTAATGTAACTCCATGTTCGCCATTGATATGAACGTCCGATATTTTGTGCTATTATTGATCTTAAGATTCCGTCTTGAAACCATTTATGGTAAATAACTTTAGAATCATTCTGATTATGAATGCCGGTCAAACAGTAGATTTTTTTCGTATCAACCGAAAATAATGAATCCGGATTTTCAATTCGACGATTAATAATATCCGTTCCTACCGTCATGCTTAATACTGATATTTTTGATTCTGGATTATCTATTTCTGGTTCGTATATTTGTTTAAATCCAATGGTTGAGTCAATAGTTTGAATCGTCACTTCATCAGAATCAAACGATTCTAATAATGTATCTACCTTCCCAACGTCATCAATAGTGGAAATCAAATTTGTGGAATCGGGTATTATTTGAGGAATAAATATTTCTTGTTCAACTGATGAATCAAGATTAGAGGATGGTATAATAGGGGCATCCTTTGGTAAAATAAATATATATACTATATAAACAATATATATTCCCCCCATCACCAAGGCTGCTTGACGTAATTTTTGCCAGATCGCTATTCCTACCAATAGTGATAGAACGATTGTTATCTCCAGTAGGCCTGGATGGTCTGTAAAAACGTTAAACATTTGTATAGAATTTAGGTCATATTTATGAATGAATTAAATACTTGAAAAGCACATTTAGACCTAGAGATTTTGCCCCAAAAGAATAAATAAATAAAAGGTTCGAAATCTTTCGAACCTTTGGGTATCCGAATTCCACTTCGGAATGGTATTATATGAAATTGATTGACACTTTCAGGTATATAATAAAAAAGGGATGAAACGCCATCCCTCTCTGACAATATACTTACTTTGTCGTCTATATGTCGGGGCGACAGGATTTGAACCTGCGACCACTTGACCCCCAGCCAAGTGCGCTACCGGACTGCGCCACGCCCCGAATTATGAACTTATATCTTCTAAAATAGATTTTAACTCACTGCGAATTTTAATTAATATTTCTAAGTTTGCCTCGCCCTTTTCCTCAGATTGATCAATGATAACTGGTTCTTCTGAAGAATTTTCACTACTTAACATTTTTCGGGCCCCTTCAATCGTAAACTTTTGATTATACAGTAACTCCTTGATTCTTAGAATTAAGTCTATATCCTTTTGCCTGTAAGTACGATTTCCTGCTTTGTTCTTAGAAGGTTTTAATTGTTTAAATTCTGTTTCCCAATATCGAAGTACATACTGCTTTAATTCAGTGTCCTTGCTGACTTCCCCAATGGAATAATATAATTTTTTTATCGAATGTGTGCTGGAGTCCATGTAAAATACCTCTTCAACTAATACTTTATATTAGTCAAGAAACTCAGTCAAAACAAGCACTATGGGAGAGAAAGAGATGAATTATGTTATCGCTTTACCTGGAGTCATGAATTCCATATTAAAAGCATCAGAGACGCCTTTATGGGTAATCATTCCTTCAAAAATATTCAGTCCCTGCAGTAATGCCTTATCGGATTTTAGAGCATTTAGAATACCCTGATTCGCCAATTTTTGAATATAGGGGTTTGTGGCATTTGTTAATGCAGTAGTAGAGGTAAAAGGAACAGCTCCAGGCATGTTCGCAACACAATAATGAATGATGCCATCAACATCATATATTGGATCTTCATGGGTAGTCGGTTTACAAGTTTCAATACAGCCACCTTGATCTACAGCCACGTCAACAACAACGGTACCTTTCTGCATATCGCCTAACATTTTTCTTGATACAAGGCTGGGCGCTTTTGCGCCAGGAATTAAAACAGCACCAATAAGTAAATCGGTTTTTGGTAATAATTCTTGAATATTATATTGATTGCTATAGATAGTTCGTACATTTTTGGGCATTATTTCATCCAAGTATCTAAGCCTATTCAAATTAACATCAAGTATATTGACCATGGCGCCAAGACCCGCAGCGATATGTGCTGCATTTGTACCAACGATACCTCCACCTAAGATTGTAACCCTGGCTGGTTCCACGCCGGGCACACCTCCCAATAACTTTCCAAGTCCACCATGGAATTTTTCGAGATATTTAGCGCCTTCCTGAACAGACATTCGACCGGCAACCTCACTCATAGGAATTAACAGTGGTAACGATTTATCCAATAACATTATAGTTTCATATGCAATTGCCGTTGCTCCGGATTTCAGAAAACTTTTTGTCAATGATTCATTAGCTGCAAAATGAAAATAGGTAAACATGGTCGTGTCTTTACGGCACATTGCGACTTCACTTGGCTGTGGCTCCTTTACCTTAACAATCATTTCAACATTTGAAAATATTTCACTTGGTGTTGTGACTATTTTGCAGTTGACCGCTTGATAATCCTTATCTAAAAAGCCAGATGAAATACCTGCCCCTTTTTCAATAAGCACTTCATGACCAGATTTTGTTAATTCCAGAGCAACGTGTGGCGTAAGAGCCACACGATTTTCATGCGATTTTATTTCTTTTGGTGTGCCAATAATCATTAGACTATTCCCCCAATACAGTGATTAGTTACGACGGAACGGACGTCTTCCTCCACCCTGACGATCGCTACGACCTCTGCCACCACCACGTGGATTTCTCTCTCTTGGTGGTGGTTCTACATAACCTTCAGGTTTCTCAAGCAATGCTTTTCGACTAAAATCTAATCTTCCTTGGTCGTCGACTTTAATTAATTTTACTCGAACAGAGTCTCCAGGTTTAACTACGTCTTCAACTTTTTCAACTCGTCGCCATTCCATTTCAGAAATATGAATCAATCCTTCACGGCCTGGTGCGAATTCAACAAATGCGCCAAATGTCATAAGACGTGTGATGCTCCCATCGAACTCCATCCCAACTTCAGGTTCAAGCGTAATTGCGCGTACAATTTCAATTGCTTCTTGACAGCGTTTCAAATCAAGACTTGCCACTGTTACAATACCATCGTCATCAACATTGACATCACATTCAGTATCAGCAATGATTTTTTTAATTGTTTTTCCGCCGGGTCCGATTAAGCCGCCGATTTTCTCTGGATTAATTTGAAGCGAAAGAACTTTTGGAGCATATTTTGACATTTCCATGGGCTCTGGAACAGCTTCATACATAATATCGAGAATATGATTTCGACCCGCTTTGGCTTGAGCCAATGCTTCTTCCATTAACTCAAATGATATCCCTTCGATTTTCAAATCTAATTGAATTGCCGAAATTCCATCTCTTGTACCCGCAACTTTGAAATCCATATCACCTAAATGATCTTCCGCACCCAAAATATCACTGAGAATAGCATAGCGATCCCCATCTTTGATGAGTCCCATTGCAATACCAGCCACATGCCCTTTGGAAGGTGCACCAGCATTCATCAATGCCAATGAGCCACCGCAGACGGATGCCATGGAAGATGAACCATTCGATTCCGTGATTTCAGAAACAATCCGGACAGTATATGGAAAATCTTCATATTCAGGTAATATTTCCTTAATCGCACGTTCTGCCAAATTACCATGTCCAACCTCTCTTCGGCTCGTAAATCCGATACGGCCAGTTTCACCTACGCAATATGGTGGAAAGTTATAGTGTAAAAAGAATTTCTTCTTCGCATCTATATCCATACTATCAATGATTTGCTCGTCTCTTGGCGTACCCATTGTCAATACGACGATTGCTTGAGTCTCACCGCGGGTAAATAAGGCCGAACCATGGGTTCTTGGCAAAATACCTGTTTCAATGGTGATCGGTCGAATATCTGTTGTTTTACGACCATCTGAACGCACTGAATCTGAAAGTATCTGTTCACGGAATGCTGTTTTTAGTTGACTATTTACATATGCACTCACGAGTTTCTCAGAATCAGGATGAGATTCCGCAAAAGCTTCTTTGGCTTCATCTTTTAATGCGGAAATTTGGTTTTCTCGATCAACCTTATCCCCCGTTTTAATAGCAGCATCAATTTTGCTTGAAATCATATTAGAGATAGTCTTCTCTAATTCTTCATCAGTATCATCTTCTGGGGTATCTCGTTTTAGAATATCCATCCCCTCAATTAATGATTTTTGCAAACCAATTAATTCTTTTATGGGGCCATGGGCAAATTTCATTGCATCTAAGAACTCTTCTTCAGTAATGAGTTTTGCCTCACCTTCCACCATGACAATGGTTTGTTCATTTCCGGAAACAATTATTTCCATATCTGAATCTTCCATTTGAGTTCTAGTCGGATTTACGACAAAATTTCCATCAATACGACCAACGCGGACAGTTGCGATCGGGCCATTAAATGGAATATCTGATATCATTAATGCTGCAGAAGCACCCACACCTGCTAATGTATCGGCCATGTTTTCACCATCGCTGGATAATACAGTTATGATTACTTGCGTTTCACATTTGAACGATTTTGGGAAAAGAGGTCTGATAGGTCGATCTGTTAATCGACTCGTTAGAATTTCATGCTCCGATGGACGAGCTTCTCTTTTAAAAAATCCGCCAGGTATTTTACCGCCAGCATAATGGCGTTCACGGTATTCTACCTGTAATGGAAAGAAATTTATATCTTCCCGTGCTTCTTTTGCTGCATTCACAGCTACTAATATGGCTGTTTCGCCATGAGTGACAATAACCGAACCAGAAGATTGACGCGCAATTTGACCGGTTGCGATTGAGAGTGGACTCTCATTTATAGTTATTTCTTGTTTTTTCATTTTATTTCCTAATTGTTATAATTAATTACGACGTATAGATAATTCTTTTGTCACGTTTAAGTATGACTCCGGATTTATCCGACGCAAATATTTTAAAAGTTTTTTACGCTGTGACACTAACAAAACCAATCCACGACGGGAATGATTATCTTTTTTATTATTTTTCACATGATCCGTTAAGGATCGAATACGGGCTGTCAATAAAGCAATCTGTACTTGTGATGATCCGGTATCACTTTTATCTTTACCGAATTGGGTTACAACTTCTTGTATTTGTTCATTTGTTAAGGACATTACGTCTCCTATTTGTATTTCTGCATCAATTTCACGCAAAAATGTTTATCTTTATTTAACTGTTTAATTAATTCTTGGGAATGAGAGAATTTTTGTTCGTCTCTAATTCGTTCTAAAAATTCTACAGTAATCTTCTTTCCGTAGAGGTTATCCAAGTTTTCATCAATAAAGTGCACTTCCATGACGAAATCATCTTCATCGAAGGTTGGGCGGACCCCTAAATTACACATACCATATAGACTTTTACCATTAATCCTTCCACGAATACAATAAACACCGCGGGCAGGAACAAGTTGATTTTTTTCTTTCGGAATAAAGTTAGCCGTTGGAAAACCGAGGGTTCTTCCCCGCCCCGCCCCATGAATGACATTAGCTTCAAAACCAAATACCCAACCCAATTCAAAAGAAGCTCGACGAACAAAGCCACGCTTAATTAATCCTCGAATATGAGTGCTAGAAATATTCACTTTTTCATCCGAAATCGGAGCGACGATATCTACGGTAATACCATTGTCTTTTCCGAATTCACTTAAAAATCGAGGTGACCCTTCACGCTCAAAACCAAAATGGTGATCATATCCAACAACTACGATAGATGGATTAAAATGCTTTACAACAATATTACTTAGGAAATCCTCTGCCTTTATATGAGAGAATTTCTTATTGAATGGAATCACTAGAACATTATCCAGATTAAGAGATTTCATAAGTTCTAGTTTTTTATCTATGTGCATTAGTAGGGGCAATTTATCTTTGGATTGCAATATATGTCGAGGATGAGGGTCAAATGTAATTAAAACTGAAGGGTTGCCATTAAATTGAGCTAAAGAATTCACCTTTTTGATAATTTCCTGATGACCCCGATGGCACCCATCGAATGTTCCGATAGTTACTACACTGTTGGGGAGAACGGGTATTTCTTCTATGGTGCGATAGACATCCACTGTTCTTCAAATTCCTTTATACCAATTGAATTATGGATTTCATATCCACCAACTGCTGTTCGTTTCAATTTTGTTAAATGACCTACCGTACCTAATTTTTTTGCGATATCCAACCCTAAGACTCGAATATATGTTCCTTTTGAACATGTCACAGAAAAATTAATTTGATTCTCTTTGATGTCATTCAACTTAATTTTATATATCTTGATAGTCGTTGGTCTTCGTTCCACAGTTTGGTTTTTACGAGCAAGCTTATACAGCCTAACTCCATTGATTTTTTTTGCAGAATACATCGGGGGTATTTGCTCACTTTCTCCTAAAAAATCATTAAATATAGATTCTACTATCGATTTTTCTAGCTTAGGTACTGGGTATCGATTAATTACTTTTCCCTCTATATCCAAAGTGTCAGTTTCTTCTCCAAGAGTTAAAATCGCTTGATAAGTCTTAATGCTTCCAGAAATTTCTGTTAATGCTTTAGTATCGGAATTAGTACCTATAATTAATACACCTTCTGCAAAAGGATCTAAAGTGCCGCCATGCCCTACCTTTTTATCCCTTGTGACACCTCGAAGTTTTTTGACAACATCAAAACTGGACCAACCTACCGGTTTATATATATTATATATCATAGCAATTAATCATCAGATTGTAGATCGTGGAATATCGTATCTAACTTTTGAGCAAAAGCTACAGTATCGTCGTAATAAAATTTGATTTCAGGAGTATATCTCATTCGCAATGCCATACCCAGATATTTTCTGAATGCTTTTGCTTTTTTATTCATTGCTATCTGAATGTTTTCTATTGATTTTTTACGTTTAAGAACACTAAAAAAGACTTTTAGATTTTTTAGATCTGGCGAAATCTTTACATGAGTAATAGTAATAAATCCTAAATCTGAAAGATCAACATACTGGGTCTGAATTTCTCCAAGAATTTGCTGGATTTCATTCTCGACCCGCTCTGAGCGTTTAAAGGGTCGTTCAGATCTCACTTGCCACTCAGTGTCCTTTTGATTGATTTAATTGTATAGCACACAATAACATCCCCTTCTTTGAATTTGGAGAAGTCATTTAGACCGATACCACATTCAAATCCTTCTCGTATTTCTTTTGCATCATCTTTTAGATGCTTTAAGGATGTGATTTCACCCGAAGCAATCTCTTCTTCATCTCGCAAAATCCGCGCTTTGGCATTCCTCAGGATTTTCCCTTCGGTCACTTTAGACCCAGCGATTACACCAATTTTTGGGATTTTAAATGCTTCTTGGACAAGCGCTCTTCCCAAAAGTTCTTCCACCGCTTCTGGTTCGAGTAAACCTTCAAGCGCTAAAGTTATTTCTTCAACAGCATTATATATCACATTATACGATCTTATTTCGACCCCTTCTTGAGTCGCCTGGAGTTTTGCATTCGAAGATACTTGCACATGAAAACCAATTATAACAGCATTTGAAGCAGACGCTAAAAGAACATCCGATTCTGAGACCATACCTACGGCCTTATGTATAATTTTAACACTGACTTCATCATGCGTAATTTTTTCTAACTGTTCAGATAATGCCTCAATTGATCCATCAACATCTCCTTTAATGATAACGGGTAAATTTTTAATTGTCCCTTCTTTAATCAGAACCGACATAGCATCTAATGATTGAGCTGCAATTTTCTTTTGGTCAATTTCGCGTTTAATTCGTTGGCGCTCTGAAGCTATTCGTTTAATTTCCCTTTCGTCCTCGACAACGGCGAAAATATCCGCAGATTGAGGGACTTGATCAAACCCGAGAACCTGCACTGGATCAGAGGGGCCTGCTTCTTTTATTCTTTGACCGCGTTCATTAATTAAGGCGCGTACTTTACCGGTAATGTTATTACAAATGAACGGATCACCAACTTTTAATTTTCCTTTTTGAATTAGAACTGTGGCGATTGGGCCATGTCCCTTGTCCAGTTTAGAGTCGACTACTGTTCCTCGAGCTAATGTGTCATAATTTGCCTTTAATTCAAGCATTTCAGATTCAATCAACATAGATGCCAATAAATCATCAATGCCATTGCCTGTTTTAGCAGAAATGGGAATGGCTTGGACTTTTCCACCCCAATCTTCAACTAATACTTCGTGTTCTGATAATTCCCGCTTTACACGCTCTGGATCAACATCGGGTAAATCCATCTTGTTTATGGCAATAACGATTGGCACTTTTGCCGCCTTTGCGTGGTCAATAGCTTCAATAGTTTGAGGCATTACGCCATCATTAGCCGCCACTACAATAACAACCATATCCGTTACTTTAGCACCACGGGCACGCATTGCCGTAAATGCTTCGTGTCCAGGTGTGTCTAAAAAGGTAACAGATTTCCCATCTTTAAGTTCAACTTTATGGGCTCCAATATGCTGTGTAATTCCTCCTGACTCTCCACCAACCACATTGGTTTCCCGAATGTAATCTAATAGAGACGTTTTTCCATGGTCCACATGGCCCATGACAGTCACAACCGGGGATCGGTTAATTGCTTTTTGAATATCCTCTTCTGAATCTTCTAAAGTAAAAAGCTCCTCACCGATATCTTCAAGCCGTTCAGCGCTGAAACCAAATTCTTCAGCCAATAATTCAATGACATCCCACTCTAATCTTTGATTAATCGTTGCCAATATTCCCAGCGCCATACATTTTTGGATTACGTCATTCGGCTTAGTATCAAAAATCTTAGATATTTCGTCAACGTTAGAAAACTCTGCAATTTTAATTGGCTTGATCTCAATATCAGCAGTCTCATCTTGAACAAGGGTTTTATCTTTTCTATAAATTTTCTTTTTTGTTTTTGTGTCAATTTTGGCTGTTATTTTTCTAACAGTATCAACAGCAGATTTCGGAGGTTGCACCTCTGATTTCTTTTTAAAATCTCTTCTTCTATTGGTTGTGCCCTTACCAACTTGAGCGGCAATCTCAGTTAAATCAATTTTTCGGAGTTTCTTTTTTGGCCTATGCGATTCTTTTTCTTTTTGGCTCTTTTCTTTCTTTGTGCGTATTTCTGCAAGTTCTTTATTTTTGGTTTCTTTTTTAATTTGAAGCTCAGATTTTATTTTTTCTTTTTCCTCTTGCTGCACTTTTAGGATTTCATCTTCTTCTGCTTTCCTTTTTTTATCAGCCTCAGCTTTTACTTTTTCATCAGTTTCTAATTTTCGTTGTTCATCTAGTGACAGAAGTTCCAATTTTTTGTTAGCTTTTTGCCGTTCAATAATTCGCGTATCATGAATTTCACGTCGTACTTGTTCTTTTCTGTACCGTTCAATTGATTCTTTGTCCTTGTGGAATTCTTCCAATACGATAGTATAAGTCTCTTCGTCGATTGGCGCCATATGACTCCCGACGGAAATGTCTTTACTTTTTAAAAATGATAATATTTCTGTATGGGAAATATTAAGTTCTTTAGCGATTTGAAATATGCGACGTTTTGCCATATTATATTATGATTCTATCTTTTCTAATTTATCAGAAGGATTATCTGGTTCGGACTCATTTGAAACCTCATCTCCAGCCTCTGAAGGAGATTGTGTCTCAATGCTCTCTTCTTCAGATTCTTCGTTATCAACATTTTGATTGTTTTCTACAAAGGTTTGAACTGCATCATAGATTTTTTCTAATGTAGTATCTGCAATACCTTTTATTTCAAGAAGTTTTTCTTCTTCAGAGTTTAATAATTCTGAAACAGTAGATATATTAGAATCTGCAAGGGGCTTTACTGCACGAGTCGGCATGTCCGGAATATCAGCTAACAATGTTTCTTGTTCCATATTTTTTCTATCGTATTCCTTTTTACCAAATGCATCGATACGATATTGGGTAACATCTGCTGCAAGATTGATGTTCATTCCACCACGACCGATGGCATATTCAAGTTCATCATCGTCAAAAATTGCGACACAATACTTTCTATCATCATCAATATATAGATCAAGCGGTTTCGCAGGAGATAAGGCACGGGACACTAAGATTTCTGATTGTTCGCTATAATTGATAATATCAATTTTTTCATTATTTAATTCTCGAACAATGGCTTGAATTCGGCTGCCTCGCATGCCTACGCAAGCGCCAACTGGATCAATACGGCGATCATGCGATTGAACAATAATTTTAGCACGTTCGCCCGGATGTCTGGAGATTGAACGTATTTCAATTACACCATCTTCAATTTCAGGCACTTCCATTTCGAATAATTTATATAAAAAATGATTATCACTTCGTGAAATCATAATATCTGGTCCACGAGATGTTATTTCAACAGATTTTATTACAGCGCGAATAGCATCGCCTCGACGATATCGTTCTGATTTAATTTGCTCTTTTCGTGGCATTCGCAATTCTGCGTGTTCAATATTTACAAAAGTATTGTCCCTTTGCACCTGATGAACGGTACCAATGACTATTTCACCTACGCGATTAGCATAATCTTCGTAGATATATTTTTTCTCAACATCTTGAAGTTTTTGTGCAAAAAATTGTTTTGCGAGATGTATCATTCTACGGCCAAATATTATTGGATCAATAATTTCGATAAATGATTCCCCGAGTTCTAAATCCCCAGCCAATTCAGGATCCATATCACGAATCTCATCCAATGTGATTTCCATGACAGGGTCTTCAACATCTTCAACGATTTCTTTCTCTACATAAATTTCAAACTCACCTTTATCTAGATTGACGATAACGCTACAATTACTGGCATCACCTCGCTCCCGCTCAACCAAATGCAAAAATAATTCTTCAATGATTGAACCGAGCTCAGATCGCTCTACATTTTTTTCACGAGCAATTTCTGAAAAAACTTCAATTAATTCTCTATTAACCAAAACGCCTCCAAAATGGATTAAAACTTAATTACTACTTTAGCCGATTCAATATGATCGTATTGGAAAGAATTTATCGTTCCATCAGCTAATTTTCCTTCAAAACCGCTATCGGTAACCTGGCAGATTTCCACCTGAGTCGGTTCCGAATCACCAAAAGCCATAACATGAATTTGTCGTCCTGTATTTTTTTCGAATTGAACCGGGTGTACAAGCGGTGCATCTAAGCCTGGAGATGTAACTTCAAGCTGGACACCTTCTGGATATACTGCGTCTAATAATCCCGAATTGCGGACTGATTTCGCTATCTTTGTTGTGGTGGAAAGGTCAACGGGTTCGGATCCGTCGATAATAACCTTTAGTTTGGATTGAGAGATAAACTCAACGCAATCCAAAAGCACCACATGGTCAGGAATTAATTCACCGATTTTATGTTTTAATGTATTCATGTCTATGTAAAAGAAAAGTGGGTTTGGCAACCCACTTTTCGGCCGGGAATGTACTCGTTATTATCAGTCAATCAAAGACTAATTCAGCGGGCCATCAACTCTCGCCAATATGGCCAATTTTACCATTGATTTCATTCGCTCTTTGAGTTAAGGCTGCATTCTCTGTAAACTCATCTAACACTCGATTTACCAGTTTCAATGCACTGCTTTTATCTCCAATGGCCAAAGAAAGATTTGCCAAGCGCAAAGAAGCCCAGGCTCTTTCTTCTTTAGAATTTGAATATTCTATAGACATTTTCTGATGATAAATTGCGTTTTTTAAATCCAGTTGAGATAAATAAATATTTACCATCGCCTGATAGGCAGCCCCTATTAAAAGAGGATTGTTGCCTTTACCTATATATCGTTCAAAATAGGGTAAAGCCAAATTAAAATCATTCTTATTAAGATAGATTCGGCCTAAATAAAAACTGGCATTTTTTCCCGATTCTGTACTTTCAAACTCATCAATCAATTCTTGAAGGTGGATTGTGGCATTTTCTTCATCGTTTAAATCAATATAAATCATGGCCTTGCTTAACAATCCTTCGGCAATGTCTCTGTTTTCTTCTTGATTACGAATAAATATAGATCCCAAAACCAGTAGGATAGTGGCGCTTAAAGCGATCCTAGTGTAGATTTGTTTTTTTTCTGTGATATGTGTCTTAATTGAGGCAATGCTTTCCAAAAACGGATCTCGTTTAATTTCTTTACTTAATATTGTTCTTTTAGGCTTTAGCATTTCTTTTCTCCAAATTATTGTACCCCCAACTGGAGTCGAACCAGTATCTAATCCTTAGGAGGGATTTATTCTATCCATTGAACTACAGGGGCAGAGTATGAAATTACCTCTGAAACTGAATTGCGTAAAAGGAAGAAAATCGATTATTCTATGGAATTTTTCTTTCATGTGTAAGATCGCGTGTCATGAGTTCGGTGACAATTTTCTTCGGATCTTTTTGATTGAATAAAATCTGGTAAACGCCTTCTGAAATAGGCATCTCCACATTGTGTATTATAGATAAGTCATAAACTGATTGGGTTGTTTTTACGCCTTCAGCAACCACTCCCATTTTATCCAAAATATTAGTCAATGACTCTCCCCTCCCGATTTCTTCACCGACAAATCGATTGCGACTATGTTTGCTTAAACATGTTACAATTAAGTCACCAATACCACTCAAACCAGAAAAAGTTTCTGGATTCGCACCCATCAGAATCCCCAACTGTGTAATTTCGTAGATACCACGGGTAAGCAGGGCCGCTTTTGTATTATCTCCATATCCGATACCGTCGCAAATGCCTGAAGCAATGGCAATAACATTCTTTAGGGAACCACCCAATTCCACACCGCGGATATCATGATTTCGATAAACACGTAGGGAATCAGAAGAAAATATATTTTGAACATCTGATGCCGTTTTATTTGACGTTGAAGCAGATACCAATGTTGTAGGATGATTGGCGATAACTTCTTCGGCATGACTGGGGCCATACAAAGATACAATTTTATGACTATCATAGTTTAACAACTCTGCCAATACTTGGCTCATCGTCTTGAGTGTACCATTTTCAATTCCCTTTGCCACATTTATTACGATGGGTTCCTTTCGAATAAAAGGAAGTGCAAGACTCATAGTCTCGCGAACCGCATGGGATGGAACTGCAACAATAATATAGTTTGAATGCCTTAAGTTGGTTTCTAAGTCATATTCAAATTGAATATTCTTATGGAAATGAAAACCTGGCAATCGCAGATGTTCTCTTGAAGATTCCATAGAATCCAAAACATCTTCTTTATAATGCCAGGCAACAACAGAATGCCCATTCTCAGCCAAAACATTGGCTAAGGCGCTACCCCACGACCCACATCCTATTAACGAAATATTTGCCATTTATTAATCCGCATACATGGATTCAATGACCGATGACCAGTTTTCACGGATTTGTTTTCGTCGAATTTTTAATGTTGGCGTTAACTCACCATCATCGATGGTGAAATCTCTCGGCAGAATCGAAAACTTTTTAACTTGTTCTGGGTTTGAGAAATTGCCATTTAATGTATCCACCTGAGATTGGACTTCTGAAATGATTTCAGAGTTATCAGTATAGTCAGAAAGGGAAACCCCATTTTCCTTTAACATATTTAATTGATCTTGTGGGTCTTTGGGGATCAATTTGGAGTCGACACCCAATTTATCACGCAATATTGCACTTACGTCTAATGTAAATAATGCTGAACAATATTTTCTTCCATCTCCAACCAAAAAGCATTGGGAAAGCAATGTGATTGATTTCATTGTTTCTTCAATAATTAATGGTGCAACATTTTTTCCACCAGATGTAACGTAGATTTCTTTCTTTCGACCTGTTATTTTCAAAAATCCTTCGTTATCAAGTTCGCCCACATCGCCGGTATAAAGCCAACCATCAATCAGAGTTTCGTTTGTGGCTACAGGATTTTTATAATATCCTTTCATGACATGATCGCCGCGAATCAGGATCTCCCCATCTTCAGCAATTTTAATTTCTGTTTCTGGGAGTGCTATACCTACGGTTCCGATTTTATTCATACCTTCATAGTTTGATGTAGCTGCTGCAGCATTTTCTGTCATACCGTATCCTTCAAAAAGCGGAATATCTAAGGATTGAAATAAATGTAAAATTTCTATGTTGATTGGTGCTGCACCAGACACAACAAACCGTGCATTGGTAAAACCAATTGCTTCCTTTAATTTTCCTTTTAATATTTTGGAAAGCCCTGGGATTTTTAATCCATATTTTAAAATGGCTTTTCCATCAATAGCTGATTTCAAATTTGAATATATTTTTTCATAAATTCTTGGGACACCAATAAAAAGATGCGGTTTTACTTCTTTTGCACAGTCTACAACCTTTAGGGGTGAATCACACACATGTAGATGCAATGCGTTCTGAACCCAATAATTAACATCAATTAATTGACCGAATACATGGGCAAGGGGTAACCAAGATATATATTTTTCACCTTGATTAAATTTAAATATACTGTTGGCGACCCGAATCTCAAATGACCAATTCTTATGAGTTAATTCGACACCTTTTGGATTACCCGTTGTCCCAGATGTGTAGATCAAACATGCAGAATGATCTTTGGTGATTTGATCGAGAGTTGATCGAATGGTCTCAGTCAATATTTCTTTTCCCTTTGAAAGAAATTCTTCCCAAGAAATACATTTTTCATGATTTAATACTTCAATATCATGCATCATGACAACGGTCTCTACCTTTGGAAGACTGTCCAAAACTTCCAATAAACGATGATTCGGCATTTTCTGAATATCGTCGTTATCCATAGGATTATTTCCCACAAATACCACTTTCGAATCAGAATTTTCCACAATCCATTTTACTTCATCTGAAGAACAGGTATGATAAACGCCAACGCCAACACCTCCAATCACCTGCGTGGCCAAATATCCCGCATACCACTCTATTCGATTGTAACTATAAATACTGACCTTATCGTTAACACCTACTCCACATGCATATAGCGCTTTTGAAATGTCTAATACATAGGATTCCAAGTCCTTCCAATTTTTTGAAACCCAATTACCATCTTTATCCGTAAATGATAGAGCGGATTCAGAACTAAAATTATTTGCATTCTCGAATAAAATTTGTGGAGTTATTTTCATAATCAATACCTTTTGGTTAAGTGTATTACAATTCTAAAATTTAAACAAACCATTTTTGATAAATTAGAGTTAAATCAATCATATAATAATTTGACTCCGTTAATGAATTATAATAAGTTTCGCCGCTAAAATGCTCACTTTTAAGCCGGGGTGGCGGAATTGGTAGACGCGCGCGACTCAAACTCGCGTATCGAAAGGTGTGGGGGTTCGAGTCCCCCCTCCGGCACAATTTCCTCTATTATTTATACCTATAAAAAATAGCTTGCATCCCATTGTTTAAACTTTTACTTTAACCCATCAAGGTGCTGGCTTGGTACCTTTGGTATGTGGAAGGGGTAGACGTTCACTCAGTTCCGAGGTCTTTGTGAACTCTACCCCATTTCTTTGTATTACAAGTTCATGAAAAGCTTTAAGTGTCACCTTCTTATCTCTATATGATAAAAGGAAAGCCTCTATAGCATCTACTTCAATAAGTTCTTTAATTGAATCAAGATTTTCAGTTAATCGTTGGTTTGCGACTCGAATGCCATAGCGTACAGCATCCCATTTTCCCAATTCAATATTTTGGTAAATTCCCGTGAGTTGAAGGAATACTTTCAAACTGGATCTTCGCGGTAAATGTCCGATTAATTTCCACAATTCCTCCCATTCTTTATGTGCTGATTTATATTGATTGGCATTAAAGTATTGAATACCACAATCGAATAAGTATTCTTCTTGTTGTGTTTCTAACATAAAAAAAGGGCTACAATTATGCAGCCCTTTCGTAAATAATATTCATGGCTTTAGAAGTTTATCGTTTTTTCTTCTTTTTATCATCCTCTTTAGGAGGTGCATGTAATTCTTTGACTTGGTTTTGCAATTGGGTTATTGTCTGGTCCAAATCAGAAAATTTACGTCGAGTCTGACGCTTCTGACTATCGAAAGAATCCTGCAAGTCGTCCAATGCGTTATTTGTTTTGTCTATTTTTAAATCCGTAATTCGACTGTACTCATCAAGATTATATTGGACTTCATCAATTTTATCATTCAACTCAGATGCTGTAGTATTAATAAGATCGGTGTTTGCAATAATGTCTTGTTGTGCTTTTCTGATATGTTTCCCTCTACCTTCGAAGCGCAAATTTAGATTTCGCAAATCTTCTCTAAACTCTTTATCAATCACATCCAGATGTTCTTGATCGTTTTGATTGAGTTCATCCATTCTCGATTTCATATCATCAGCCATCCACTGAAAATATCCTCCAGCAGCGATAATGATAATTAATAGTCCAAATATAATCTTATCTTTAATACTCATTGTTTCCTCGTTAAATCGTTAACTTATTCCTTCCAGCCTTTTTTCCCATTCGCTAAGCTCTCTCTCTACATCCTCCTCAGAAGATTCATCTGAGTTTTTTACTTCAGTTTTCTCAGGATTTCCCGCTTTTATTTGCTGGATTAATTTTTCTTTTTCCTCTGAACTTTTTTTAAGCGATCCCATCAAATCGTCTACTTCTTTATTGAAATCATCAATTGTTGCTTCCAATCTTGACATCAGTTCATCAAGAAGAGATTGACCGTAGGAGGCGTTTATGCCATCCAGTAAATCATCTAACTTTGCTTGTAGGTACCCTTCACGGGCTTCTTTTTTTCCGAAATCAATACTCATAAAATGGGCTTCAAATTAATGGTGCTTGTTAAAATAAGGAATGCGAAATTAACACAGTTTTTTTTTAATGTAATGGGATTTATTTCGAGATTTTGTTTGGCCTGAAATTATTTTTGATCATCCCTCGATGAATGGGCTTATATATCTTTTTTTGTAATCGAATAGGCATTGTTGATTCTGCCTGTTTCTCAATTTGATTATCACCGCCAAATGTAGATTGAGAACCGCGTTTAAAGATGCTCCGTTCGGCAGCAACATGGACTTGAATACGGTCGTTTACCTGCAAATACACTATGTAATCATACCGCCTCAATGCTCTCCGTAGTTGGATAGGTCGTGTAATGAGCATATTGCTTTCAGTGGCATATATATCAATTTCGTAATCCAGTTTTATAAGAATATTCCTGCATTTTTCAAGTACGGCTGATTTAGGGATATCATAATGGAATGATTGGACCATTCTAGGCGGAGTTGTACAGGACACCAATTGTAGAATTAGTAAAAGATTGAAAAATGCTTTTTTATATAAAAAGCTAATATATTTCAAATATAGACTGAACTTCTTTTGCTTGTGGCACTGGTTGGGATGAATGCATATAATCTGGATTATAGTAAACCAATTTTAGTGTGCTTGAATTTCCTGAAAAGATAGGTAGATCGGTCGCCGGAAGCAAAACGGACGAATTTAAATATAAATCAATTATTGTCGGGGTCACAGACCATGTAGAACGATAAAACGCTCGTGTAAATTTTTGATCTAAATGATTTGAATACGATCCTGAAGGTCCTGATTCCTGCTGATTCATTCGCTTTGGTGGACCATAAATTTCAGAAATATTTTTTTCAAGTCGACGAAAATTGGAAATATGATCATCAATCTCATGTAATGATATCAAAATATCAATTTCAACTTTCCAAAATCCACTATCAGCAAAAAAGTATGTTACACTTACTGAATCGGGTCCCAAATTACCATTAAAGGATTGAAATGTAGCCAGACTGTCGTTTGAATCAATTTTTGTGAGAGAAGTTGGTATTGGGCTTCCCGGTTTGCTTCCCCAGGCAAGTCCTTTGTACCCAATATCTAAACCAGAAGGAACCTGCTGAGTCGTATCGGAATCTAATGATTGAACTTTCTCGATTGGTTCCGGGGCTGCAGTGGGTTCCTGCGCCAAACATAAAGTGAATATAATTATTGTTGAAAATAGAGTCTTCATTCAGTTTCCTATCCTTCTTTTAACTTCTCAAAATACATTATCAATTATTGGCAATCAAGCCCTATTGAATAATGGTACCAATGCGGTTAAACCTTGGAATCCATGTATTTAAATTCAATGAAAAGTATGAAAACAATGCTTCTCCCAAAATATGAGATTTTGGAACAAATCCCCAATATCGAGAATCTAAACTATCATCTCGATTGTCACCCATTGCCCAGTAATAATCTTGCTCCACCGTATAATGGGTTAAGTTGCCAATGGGATTTCCATCCATGAGAAACTTCCCTTTTGGGAAAGTATTTGACCATGGTACCAATTTATTTCCTTGAGGATAATATGGATTGTACACATCCATTTTACCCTTACGACGATATAGTTCGTCTGGACTCACCATAGTGAAATAATATACCTGTTGTCCATTGACCAACGATAATTCATGCCCATCCAAAAGCATCAAGTGTAGTAGTAACTTGGTATTTTCTGGAGATACGGCAATTTTATCTCCTCTTTTTGGCATACGAAGTGGTTTAAAATGATCTTTATTCCCTTGTTTGCCTAAAAAAATATCCTGTTGTGAAAATTCAGGAGAAATAGGAGACATTATAAATTTCCCATTTTCAGGAAGCGGGTATGGGGCTTCATTAATATATATGAGTTTATCGCTCACTTCTAGGAGATCGCCCGGTCCAGCAACACATCGTTTAACATATTTCTGTTTCGTATCTCTGGGAAATTTAAAAATAATAACATCCCCTCTTTTTGGCTCTTGAAAGGATGGAAATTTTATTGAAGGAATTTCAAATCCTATATCTGTATAAGGTATTCCAATCCAGTCTGGTGTACGCATGCCATAAACAAAGCGATTGCCCGCAAGAAAATCACCAGTCATTATTGTGTTTTCCATACTACCCGTGGGTACAATATAAAGTTCAAATATGGTCACTTTCAGCGTCAATACAATAATGACCAGAATAAATAAAGATCTGATTTCGTGGATTATTTTAGAAAATTTTGAATTCATAGGCGGCAAAATTACTTCCGTTGATACTTCAATCTGAAACGAATATTCGTCTTTTCCCCAAGGAGGCTCAAAGACCCAATATTAATATTTGATATTATTGTACAAGCAATTGATTGATTTATATATATAATCCTTGTTAACAGAGGCAATTGGATTTGGAGTAATCTCATTTAATTTTTCAGTAAATATCTCTATGATCAAATTAATCCAAGCTGATCCCTTTATAATTATTAATTATAGGCGTTTTACTTAACATTACAGTCGCTACATCCAATCGAATGTCTTTCTCGTCTTCTTGTTCCGATAAAAAATATTGAATTGCTGATTCTAATTTCTGAAGTTTGGAATTGTCGACTTTTAATACCGGTCCACCCAATTGCTCTTTTGTTGCGGTTTTAACTTCAACAAATACCCATTCGTTGTTTTTTTGGGCAATAATATCCAATTCTCCATAATGGCTACACGATCGATTCATTTCTATTATCGAATATCCATTATTATAATATTGAAGCGCCACCAGTTGCTCGCCCAGCGGTCCGATCTTTTTATTTTTTTTTAGCCAATCCATGTTCGGAAGATTTTCTTGTACCGGTTTAAATGATTTACGATGAATAGGTGTGGCCTTTAATTCCCGCAAAACATTCATATGATATTGTGTGCCATATCCTTTATGCTTGGCAAATCCATATTCAGGAAAGATAGGATTAATTTCTTTCATGATTTTATCTCGCGTCACTTTCGCAATGATGGATGCTGCGCTGATTGATTCTACTTTACTGTCTCCATCTATTATGCCTTCATTTTTTATATTTTGGTCTGGAAATCCAAATCCATCAATCAACGATTTATCAGGAGGTCTCTCAAGTTTGGTAATCGCCTGTCGCATGGCTTTAAATGTGGCCTGGAGAATATTTATTTTATCGATGGTACGATGAGATACAATACCGATTCCCACGTCTCCAACCTCTTTAATCTCAGCAAACAGTTTCTCCCGTTTTTTTTCCGATATTTTTTTTGAATCAGCCAATCCTTCAATGCCATGATTTTTTGGCAAATTGACTGCCGATGCAACGACTGGACCTGCCAATGGACCACGCCCTGCTTCATCCACACCTGCAATTATTTCCAATTGACTTCCCAAATATTTGTGCCATCAGATCGAAGCCAAAGCGCACCCAATTGATCGGTACGGTGAATGTTTTCTGTATAGCGACTGATTCTTTTCATAACATCTTTGTTTGGGTGCCGAAATTTATTCTTATACCCAACGGAAACTACAGCGATTTTAGGGAGTACTCTTTCAAGAAAATACTCCGAAGAACTGGTTTTAGAACCATGATGTCCTACTTTAAGTACATCAGATTTTAATGCTGCGTTATACTGAAGAATTTGAGCTTCCCCTTCCAATTCCAAATCACCTGTAAATAAAAATGATGTGCCACCATAAACCAATTTCATAACAATGCTGGTATTATTGATATTTCGTGAATGTTTAACGAAATTTGAATCAGGTGTAAAAAACATTAAATAACAATCTTTAGTTAGGGATAATACTTGCCCGGGAAATGGTTGAACGATTGACGCACTATCTTCTGCTAATTTTACCATTACAGTCTTATAAACCCATGAATTATAATCTAGGCCGGTATAAAAAGCTGTATCTATAGGCACCGATTCACCGACAGAAACAAGTCCACCAATATGATCGCTGTGAGGATGGGTCATGACCAACCAATTGATTCGATTGATTTCAAAATATTTTAAAACCGGTTTCACAACCAATTCACCATAGTCCTTACGGCCAAATCGTTGCCCCCCATCAATCATTAATGTTTTTTTATTTGGCAGTGTAACGAGAATCGCATCCCCCTGCCCCACATCCATATATATAACATTTAAATTTTGAGATGAAATAGCGATTTTCCATATAAAAGTAGCCCCAATCAATAAACCCGAAAAAATGGCGTATTTCCTGTATTTATTCATTAATGAGAGAAAAACCATACTTAATACAATAAAATAAATCATAATATTTATCAGGTTGAAGCGGTCCACTTCTATAAATGCAAATGGAACTTGGGCAAAAATGTCTGCGACCCAGGATATAGCTTTTGTAATCAACCACGCGCTTTCGCCAATCCAATTTCCAAGAATGGGTATCCAACCAAAAAATAATATGCAAAAACCAATAGCAACCAAAATTCCGATTACCGGGACTATGATCACATTTGCCACGAGAGAAATAATAGGAATACGACCAAAATAATAAGCAGTGATAGGCAATGTGCCTATCTGGGCAGATAGGGATACTAAAAATAATCCATATATAAACTGAATGGGCTTTGATTGAATTGCATTCACTTTTATTTTTTCAGGAAGGATATCCTGAATTAATTTGTAAAATATTATAATTGAAGCCACTGCCGCGTAGCTGAAAATGAATCCCAAATCCATGATGTATAATGGGTCAAATAACAATAAAATTAATCCAGATAAAAAAATGGTATTCCATAAATTTCCTTCTCGGTTCGTGATTGGCGTTATCAAATAAATCCCCGCCATGAGGCTGGCGCGGATAACACTGGGCTTACCACCGGTGAGAAGACAAAAAAAGATTAAACCCATAATGATGAGCATGCGATCCCAGCCCCAAGGAAGGTGAAAAAGTTTGGCTATTATTAATAGTATAATCAGAACATATCCTACATGAAGGCCCGATACGGCCAAGACATGAATCACCCCTGTGTTTGTAAAGTTTTCTCTAATTTCGGGATCAACCGATGTTTTATCTCCAAGTATTAATGCGGTGAGTAGTCCAAATTCATTACCCACTTTTTCTTTAAATATTCTCCGGATCCACTCTTGCACAGTTTGAATCGGGGTCAATTCAAAAGAATCAATTGTGATTAATTCTGATTCATCAGAGTAAATTCGTCCAAATATACCCTTTCTTCCGTAGAAAGACTTATAGTCGAAATCTCCCGGGTTCCTTGACCCCTGTATTTTATAAAAATTTCCCATGGTGGTTATTTTCATTCCGACAGAAATTTCTTGATTTGTTTCGGCAAATATAAAAATAAAAGGAAATTCGATGTATAAAGTGTCAAATGCAATGACGGGAGACTTTACCCTGAATCGAAACCCTTTCTCCTGAACTACAACTTCATCAACGACACCGGTAACGGTGATTGGAGAGTCATTTAAGGCAGTGGCTGTTTTATAATTTTCGTTAATTCTATCTAGTCGGATTTCTGTTTGAACATATCCCAATAGACAAATGACCAAGGCGCCGAACCCATAAATATTTCTATAACGAAATGAAAATAATATAAGAAATAGAATATGAAAGGAAATCACGGCCCAAATTGGGAGCCAATTAAAAGTAATGCCCATAAGATAAGCACATAAAATGTAGAATAATGGAATGGATTTTAACTTTGGCATTATTCCCATGATGCTAAATCTAAAGGAATATATATTAATGACCTATAATTAACCAATTCTGGAATTGCTTATTAAATTTACAGTTTCTAAGCTTGTCATTGTTTTAAACGCGAATATTATCATTCATCCATTAACAAATCGGGATCAAACTCAACATGAATAAGAAAACAGGTGCACTTATAATTTTTGGGATCATTCTCTTTTTTCTCCTCGTCTTTGGTGTGGAGTTTTTCGAAGGAATATGGTCCTTCCCCTCTTTCAGTCTAGTCCCATTTATCATTGTAGCTCTCTTGGGCACAGGAATATTCACCACAATTTATTTAGGCTTCCCCCAAATTCGCTATTTAAAACATGGTATTAGAGTCACCCGTGGATTGTATGATGATCCCAACGAAGCGGGTGATTTGAACCATTTTCAAGCACTGACTACTGCCCTTTCTGCAACAGTTGGCATTGGCAATATCGCTGGTGTGGCAACTGCCATTTACTATGGTGGCCCAGGTGCATTGTTTTGGATGTGGATTACAGCATTTTTTGGTTCCGCTTTAAAGTTTGCGGAATGTACCCTCGCCGTTGAATATCGCGATTTTGACAGTAAAGGAATG
>Ga0233435_1000432_pt1 | contig 49789 bp, 49 predicted proteins | sample SI_122_August201_3_FD_182735 | JGI IMG/M metagenome (GOLD analysis project Ga0233435, IMG submission 182735) | Seawater microbial communities from Saanich Inlet, British Columbia, Canada - SI_122_August2016_135_MG | ecosystem: Environmental > Aquatic > Marine > Inlet | place: Canada: British...
AGTATAAAATTGAACCAGAATAAGAAGAAGGCTTCTTAGGATGTTCTATATAAGAAATTTTAAAAAATTGTCAGAGGTTTTGGGGTGATAAAGTTAATTCTCCATACTCCATAACAATAAAATGTAAGATATAAAGAGGGTAATTTTCCGATAAAGAAAACGCAATCTTTTTTTTAATAAGTACATGACTCTTATCCTTATGCAAATAAGATGTACTAATTCTGCCCCCTGACATATTAGTCGCCTATGAAAAAAATAAAAAATATTCCATACAACAAGCAATGTATAAATAATGATGATATTTCAGATGTTTTACAATCTTTGTCTGGTGGGCTTATTACGACTGGGCCTGAGGCAGATTTATTTGAACGTGAACTTTCTGAATATATAGGTGTTAAATATACAGTTGTTTGTTCTAGTGGAACAGCCGCATTACATATGGCAATGCAATCACTCGATCTGAATAAAACAGACGCTATTTTAACTACTCCAATAACATTTATTGCAGATGCTAATGCGGCACGTTTCGTCGGGGCTCAAGTATTATTTGCAGATATTTGTAAAGATACTGTAAATCTTAATCCAATTTCTGTCAGAAAGGTGCTATTAGATAGACCAGATATTAAGGCTATAATTCCAGTTCACTTCGCTGGCCATCCTACTGATATGGATGAATTATATAAAATAGCCCAAGAGTTCAATGTTTATATTGTTGAAGATGCATGTCATGCCCTTGGAGCGGAATATAAGATACAAAATAATATAGTAAAAGTTGGTAGCTGTGTGCACTCAGACATGACTGTGTTTTCGTTTCATCCTATTAAAAGTATTACGACAGGTGAAGGTGGAGCAATAACAACAAATAACAAGGATGTGTATGAAAGATTGTTAAGATTGCGGTCACATGGAACAACTAAAGATGCTAATTTAATACAAAATACAGAATTAGGGTTATCCATGGTGGATGGGGAGATGGTGGTAAATCCTTGGTACTATGAAATGCAAGAACTGGCTCACAACTATCGTATTAGTGATTTCCAGTGCGCCTTGGGAAGGTCGCAGTTGAAAAGGTTAGATTATTTTATTGAGCGTAGAAACTATATAGCTAAGGTTTATAAAAAAGAGATAGAGAAAAGATTAAAAGACAAAGTTATTCCATTAAGTAATAAACCTAATACACTAAGTTCTTATCATTTATTCGTTGTCCGCATTTCATTTGAAAAAATTATTGGAGGAAGAGCAGCATTAATGATCCATTTAAGAGAGCAGGGGGTTCATACCCAGGTGCATTATATGCCTATTTATTTGCACCCTTATTATCAGAGTTATTTAAATATTGTGCCAAGTTTGACTGAAGCTGAATCTTATTATGATGAGTGCCTTAGTTTACCAATATACGCTTGTATGCAAGATAAAGATCCTCTATATGTTCTAGATATCCTAGTAGATACTATTGATTTATTATGGAAAAATTAAAATGAAGATAGTTGCAACTATTGAAGCAAGAATGAATTCATCTAGACTGCCAGGAAAGGTGCTTATGGATATTGGTGGGCTAAAAAGTCTTGAGTGTCAAATTAGACGGATGAAAAGGTCTAAGTATATTAATGAGATTATTATTGCTACAACAGTTAATTCGTGTGATGATGAAATTGTTGTTTTTTCTAAGAGTGAAGGTGTGGCTATATATCGTGGAAGTGAAGATGATGTTATGTCCCGCATTTTAGGGGCCGTTACTTCAATTAATGGTGACATAGTAGTGCAAACTACTGGAGATTGTCCACTAATTGACCCTGTTATTATTGATAAAGTTATTCAGACCTATCTCTATTCTAATGAGGAATATGATTTTGTTAGTAATGAGATTAAGCGCAGTTATCCAATTGGATTGGATTGCCGTGTATTTTCTACTGAGACACTTAAAATATCTAATAATATTTGTGATGATCCGATACATCGGGTTCACGGCTCAACGTTTATATCTGACGGGAGTGGTTCTGAATTTTTTTCTAGTATAAACGTGGTTGCACCTAAAGAATTATACTACCCTAATTATAGATGGACTATTGATGAGCTAGATGATTTAAAATTTTTAAAGAAAGTAGTAGAGAATTTTGGCGAAGATATCTGCAAAATAAATTCATATGACATAGTAAGCTGGCTTAATAAAAATCCAGATGTAATTGATATCAATTCAAATGTTAATCAAAAAAGTGTGGATGAGGGATGAGCATAATTAAATGTGCAATTGTTGGATGTGGTGGTATAGCAGGTGACTACGACATACCAGAGTCTAATTTGATTAGAACGCATGCAAAATCTTTTGTGAAAAACACTAACTGCAATCTTGTTGGTGTTTGTGATATTGACGTAGGCAAGGCAAGGCGCTTTTCAGAAATATGGGGTCCCTTTTTTTATTCGACAGATGTGCGTAAATTGTTAAATGAATGCAAACCAGATATATTGAGCATCTGCACCCCGACAGAATCTCACTTTACTGTATTTAAAGAAGCATGCTTAATGGGGGTTCCTAAAATTTGGCTTGAAAAGCCTGCAGCATCGTCTATAGAGGAACTGAAGAAAATGATAAATCTTGCGGAAAAGTATAATGTTGACGTTTGGGTTAATTATTTTCGTCGTTATGATGATGGTTTTCAGAAAGTTAATAACAGATTATTGGGACTTGGAAACATACAGTATGTGCATGCTTTTTATACTAAGGGGTTTAGACATAATGGAAGTCATTTGATTGATCTGATTAATTGGTTTTTTGGAAGAATTAAGAAGGTAGATATATTGGAGACCATCCTTGATAAGGACTTTCCGAGTGTGAGTGGAGTTTTTCATAGTAAAAATACTAAAATCAATTTTACCGCACTAGACTATAAGTGTTTTGAGCTATTTGAAATGGATATTATTGGGTCAAATGGAAGGATAATAATTAAGGATGGTGGTCAAGAAATTGTATTCCAAGAGATTAAAGGAAGTAAGTTCTACAATGGGTATCGTAATTTAAATACTTATGAAATACACAATTCAAGCTATGGTTTTTCCATGAAAAACTCTTTAGAGGAGGGAATGAATAGTGAGTCTACGTCAGGACTATTACAAGAATTAGAAGTGCAAAAAGTTTTTAAAGATATCCATAAGGATTTGATTTAATTACTGGTATGTTGGAGCTATAATGACAATCAAAGATCATAAACATTCTCGTACCATACTCATACTTGGTGGAAGTGGCTTACTTGGGGCGCATTGTTATGAAGCGTTCAAAGATCAATATCGAGTTATTACAACATACAATAACCATAAGCTTCCTTATGAGGAGAGTGTTAAATTTAATACTACAAGCGGTTTAAAAGAATTAGAATTATTGCTTAATTTGTATCAGCCAGATGTTATTGTTAATACAATTGCATTGGTAACAGTCGATGGTTGCGAGTTAAATCCAAAATTGGCTATTCGTATGAATAAGGATTTTGTTACTAATCTAGTAACTACAATGAAAAATACTGGTTTAGAGTATTGTCACCTTATTCAAATTTCATCAGATAGTGTCTATGGGGAGCGAAAGTTAGGGGGCGATAAGCCCTGGGTAGAAAATGACAATTTAAACCCTTTATCAGTTTATGCCAAAACAAAACTACAGGGAGAATATGAGGCATTAAAGCATGTTGGGCCCGTTTCAATAATACGTACTGCCTTTTATGGCATTAATCCATTTTCAGAAAAAAGCTTATTATGGTGGATTATTGATAATGCAAAAAATAAACGACAAATGGACGGCTGGGAAAATATATATTTTAATCCAGTATCAGCTACAAGCCTTGTGCGTGTAATGGAAGAGATGTTTAATAAACCTATAACTGGTATTTATAATGTTGGAAGTGTTGACGGATGTAATAAGTTTGATTTTGTTGAAGCTGTATGTGATGGCATAAGTCAACCAGTTAAGATTAATCGTATTATTGCAGAAAAACTTAATGAATATCAAATTAGACCAGACTATAGTATACTTTCAACTGATAAATTGTCAGGCGTTATGACATGGAATACTAAATGGCGTGATGATTTGAATGCTTATTTGAAAAATATGCTACCATTTCCCGAAGAATAATATTTATTAGGTATATAGGCGTATTAAATGAAGTCATTTAGTGTAAACAAAACAAAACTTGGGTATAACCACCCTGTGTATTTTATTGCTGATATAGCTGCAAATCATAACGGCTCTTTGCAAAGAGCTAAAGATTTAATTTATTTAGCTGCAGAGTCTGGAGCTAATGCAGCTAAATTTCAACACTTTAGCGCATCTAAAATTGTTTCAGATTATGGTTTTCGCTCTATAAATGGTCAAAAATCACATCAAGAGAAATGGGATAAAACAGTATTCGAAGTCTATGAAGATGCTTCTGTTCCTAGTGATTGGAATAGTGAATTGAGTCAAGCCTGCAAAGATGCGGGAGTGCATTTTTTCTCTTCGCCATATGATTTTGAAATGGTAGATCTTCTAGACAAAGAAGGCGTTCCAGCGTATAAAATTGGATCTGGAGATATTACTTGGAATGCTATGTTAAGATACATTTCAACATTTGGTAAGCCTGTTTTTTTGGCAACAGGCGCATCAAGTATGGGTGATGTTGTGCGTGCTATGGATATATTAACTGAGTCGGATGTGCCTATTTGCTTAATGCAGTGTAATACAAACTACACAGGAACATTGGAGAATTTTAAATACATTAATTTAAATGTGTTAAGGACATACGCCACAATGTGGCCTGATATTTTATTAGGGCTTTCTGACCATACTCCAGGGCATGCAACAGTTTTAGGCGCTGTTGCATTAGGTGCAAGAGCAATCGAGAAGCATTTTACTGATGACAAAGGTATGGATGGTCCTGATCATGCATTTTCTATGAACCCAGTTGAATGGAGAGATATGGTTGATCGTACTAGAGAACTAGAAGCGGCTTTAGGTAGTGCCCAAAAGTTTGTTGTACAAAATGAACAAGACACTGTTGTATTGCAGAGGCGTTGTTTAAGATTAACAAGAGATGTACCATTAGGAGATATTATTACATCTTCAGATATTGAGCCATTACGACCAGCACCATCTAATGCAATAATGCCTTACGATATTGATAATGTTATTGGTAGAACTATGTCCAATAGTAAATTATCAGGAGATTTTTTAACCTACTTTGACATTGTCTAGAGATTGTTTCGCGGTTGTTATACCCGCCTATAATGAAAGTTCAACTATTTTTTCTGTAGTGGAAAGGATAAAAAATTTACAAACAACTGTATTTGTGGTAGATGATGGCTCAGTTGACAGTACTGGAGACCTTGCTAGTATGGCTGGAGCTACTGTTATAACCCATAAGAATAATATGGGATATGAAGCAGCACTTGAAACTGGAATTAATAAATCAATAGAAGAAAAATTTGAATACATTGTTACATTTGACGCTGACGATCAAATGAATATTGATGACATACTTAATTGTGTATCTTTAGCTAAATCAGAATCTTTAGATCTTGTTGTTGGGGTTCGTAGTTACTATAATAGGTATTCTGAATATATGTTGAAATTGTATGGCATAGTAAGATTTGGACTGCAGGATCCTTTATGTGGAATGAAGCTGTACAGGGTATCTGTCTTAAGGAATTTTTTACCATTTGATAGTTTACAATTAGTAGGCATGGAAGCCGCATTTCGTATAATTAATTCGGGTTATAATTTTACACAATTCAATGTTAATATTAATAAAAGAAAAGGTGTGTCACGATATGGATCATCATTCAAAGGAGAGTTTTTTATTTTAAAAGCACTATTAAAAAGTATTAAATTTTTTGGTTTTTTCTCTAGAAAAATATGAGAATAGTTGCGATTGTTCAGGCTAGATTGTCATCTAGTAGACTAGCTGGAAAAACTATGATGCCATTAGGGGGCACAACAGTACTAGGATGTGTTATTGATAGATTGTGCCAAGTTAGTAGTATAGATTGTGTAGTGGTGGCAACAACAATCAATAAGAATGATGATGCAATAGTTGAGTGGTGTAAAAACAATAATATAGAATTTTTTCGTGGGGATGAAGATAATGTCCTATCTCGATTTGTTGAATGCGCAAAATACTACAAGGCAGATTCTATAGTACGTGTAACATCAGACAATCCATTGGTTGACCCTAGTATTGTTGAGAAAACAATTAATTTATATATTGAAACTAATGCAGATTATGCGGCAAATAATTTAATCAAAAGCTTTCCTCATGGCCTAGATGTGGAGATTGTAAGTTTTGATGCCCTAAAAATTTCTATGAAAAGCGCCAATAGGTTGCCAGAATTTGAGCATGTAACCCAGTTTGTTAGACATAGATCAAATAGATTTAAACTAGTTAATTTGAAATCGAATGATGATTATCATCAAATGAGAGTAACACTTGATGAAATAGATGATTACCAGCTTATAAAAATAATTTATAAATTATCAGGAAATTCGGTAGATTTTATTGAATTAATAAAATTATACAAAGAATTTCCTGCATTATTTAATATGAATAGACAAGCTGTCGAAAAACATTTGGAATACAATCAAAGTCATAAAATAATCTAACAGTAAAAAATGAAGAATAAGTCCTTAGAAAAAGAAAAACCAGCAATGCTCGGCGGTGAGCCAGAGTTTTTTAAAAAATTGCCAGTATATAACACCATTGGAAAACAAGAGATAGACGCAGTCGTATCTGTTATGAAATCAGGTGTATTATCAGGTTATGTTGCAAATTCAGGAGAGGAATTTTTTGGTGGCGATGTGATTGTTGCTCTAGAAAATGCATTTTGTAAGCGCTTCTCCTCTAAATATGCTGTAAGTGTTAATTCTGCTACATCTGGCCTGCATTCGGCATTGGTTGCTGCTGGTGTTGAGCAAGGTGATGAGGTTATTGTACCTCCATATACTATGTCGGCTTCAGCTACAACTGTTGTCATGTGTGGAGCTAAGCCAGTTTTTGTAGATATAGAGCCAGATATGTTTTGCTTAGATATTTCTAAAGTAATTGATGCAATTACCGTCAAAACAAAGGCAATTATGTCTGTCAATCTTTTTGGTCAGCCTGCCAATCTTGGCGCGTTAAGAAATATAGCTGACAAGTACAAGTTAATTTTAATTGAAGATAATGCACAGTCTCCTGGTGCTATTTATAAAGAAGAGAGTACAGGAACTATAGGAGATTTAGGTGTATTCAGCTTGAATAGACATAAAACTATGCAGTGTGGCGAGGGCGGTGTTGTGGTGTGCAACAACAAACGCTTAGCACACAAATTAAGAATGATCAGAAATCATGGAGAGTCTGTTCTGCCAGAGTGGCCACAAGATAAAGTTATGGAAGGAGATGAATCTATTATAGGATTTAACTATAGACTCACATCATTGCAAGCTTCTATTGCAATTTCACAGTTAGGGCGTTTGGATGAATTAAATAAGCAAAGAGTAGTTTTGGCTAAAAAATTAAGTACCATGCTGTCTGAATTTAATTTTTTGCAATCACCAGTTGTCAGAGAAAATTGTAGCCACGTATTTTACTTATACCCTATGATCTTCGATAAAGATAAAATAGGCATATCAAGAGATCAATTTTTGTTTGCAATGCAAAAGGAGGGAGCACCAGTTTCAAATTATGTTAGACCGTTATATCGCTTGCCATTGTATTCCCATAAATTTGGACAATTAGAGTGCTATAATCCGGATAACTTCCCTAATGTAGAAGGATTATGGAAAGATAAAATGGTTACAACAAATATTTGTCGCCCACCATTGAGTGAGGAACATATTTATAAATTTATTAATGCTATTAGAAAGATTTATAAATATAGAAAAGAAATTATTGAATATTTTAGTTAGTGATTTAATTCAATGAGAAGGAAAGTGTTAATGCATTCAAGAGAAGCTGGTATAGCAACAGTTTTTTCTAGTCTGATTCCAGTTTTTTTTAAAAATAATTGGGAGGTGGACATAAACTTTAATTCAATTTCTAAAAAACACCTCGATATAGATGTATTTAATACCCATAGCGCTTGCGATGTATTGTTGTGTGGTTTTGACAGTGTTGATATAGATGAAACTAAAGATATATTGTTGTGGGCAAGAAATAATAATATATTGAGTATTGGTATTTTAGATGCATGGAAGGGTATTGATAGATTTTGGAAAAGTGATGGAAGTTTAAGAGAGATGGCAGATTTTCTTTTTGTTCCTGACATAATAATTGCTAACTGGCTAATTAAGAAGGGTATAGATCATAATATAATAAAGATTATCCAACATCCAGTAATTAGAAGATTGCAGTCAATTCCAAAGAAAAGGCGTCAATTAATTAGAAATTCAGTTGAGAAAAAATATAATGCTGATTCTAAAGATATTCTAATGTTTTTTTCTGAGCCAATTTATGATGGTTTTAATAATGAAAGAAAATACACATCTTTATCTAATGCAAAGATAATAAACCAGAAAAGTATTACATTATTGGATTGGATGATAGACAAATATGCAGAAAGGTATCATTTGTTCATGAGAACACATCCAGTTGAAAATGTTAATCCAAGTGACTTGGTGTCGAATGGAAATAATCTTTCCTTGGATGAGGCACTATTTTCGCCAAAATTAATAATCGGTGTAGGTTCGACTGTATTAAGGTATGCTGCGGCATTAGGATTGCCAGTAAGGAGCATATCAGACAATATCCAATGGAGCCCAGCACAAAGTAATTATGATAGTGCGATATGGAAAGATATAGTTTCAAATAGATTATTTGGCCATAATTTAAATGTGCAAAGCAATGATAGATTAAATGTGCAAAGCAATGACAGATCATTGCCGGTTTTTGATCAAATTATTGCATTATTGAATAATTAATATTTATATAAATAAATTTGAATAAGGTATATACGGTATATAAAAAATGAAAATTATTTTTATTGATACAGAATTTACAGGGGAGCGTCAAAATACAACTCTAATCTCAATTGGGATAATAACTCTTGAAGGTGATTCGTTATACATTACACTCAATGATTATGATGGATCACAAATTACTCCCTGGTTAAAAGATAATGTATTAAACTCTATTGATGAAAAAACTTCTATATCTTCTAAAGAGGCGGCTAACTTAGTTAATAGTTTTTTAAATAATTATTCAGAAGGTGAGAAAATATCTATAGTTAGCTGGGGTCTATCACAAGATTTAATTTTGTTTTTCGAGTTGTTTAAATATTTAAATATCGATAATATAGATGATTATCATTATTTATACCACTTACCCGACTATCTTCAACATCATTGCGGCATAGATTTGGCTACATTATTTCTAGTATCAGGTATAGACCTTGGTATTTCAAGGGCTCAGTATGCCGGAGTTGAAGATGAAGTAAGACATAACTCTTTATCTGATGCTAAAGTTGTAAGAGAGTGCTTTCTTAGGTTAATAAAAGAAAATAATATTGGATATTTTTTTAATAGATAAAGTGTTTTGATATATGAAGAATTTGTATTCAATAGAAACAAATAAAGAGGTGAATTTTTTACCAACCAATGCTAATTGTGTTGAATCAGATATTCTATTAAGTTTTGGTCTTAATAATTACAAATCAATTTCCAAAGTAGAAAAAATGAATGCAGGTTCTTTAATCTATAGAATTATTTGTACTGATGGAAGTTTTATATTGAGAGGCTCTCTCTATGAAGATTTAAATACTCTTGAAAGTCAATGTACTATTGCAAATTTATTATCAAAAGATCTTTTTTTAAGGCCAATTAGATCAAAACAAGGGCGATATGTTTTTCAATCTAGCGGTTTGTTATGGATAGCTTATATAATGATAGAAGGCAAACAATTTGCAGGAGAATTAGAGCAGTTGTCTAGTGTATTGCTTAAGACACTCCAGTTACAAAGACAGTTTGACTTAATTTATAAGAAAGAAAATGGAAGATATATTAAGAATTTGAGAAGGGCTGAATATAATGCAGAAAACTGGGTGGATATTGTCGGATGGTTATCAGGCAACATAGAAAACGATGCACACTCTGATTTAATGTTAAACATACCTAAGGATATTCAAACATATTTTCATCTAAATCGAGAAAAATTAATAAAGCTTATCCGTCTAGTTGCTAGTTTAGATATCCACAATACCATTGTTCATTATGATTTACAACATGCAAATATATTAATTGATAATAATATTCATTGTATTGATATAGAGGATATTGTAGTTTCAGATAAAAGGATTGCTGTTTTTCATGGAGCATTCAAGTGGGTTAGACACTGTATTTATGTAAATAACATGTCTTTTAATAGTGCAGTAAAATGGTTGGAAACAGATTGTATCGATATCCTTGAAGAAGAATTTAAATGTAAAATAACACTTGAATATATGGGTCGCTATATCTTGTTTAAGTTATTTTCTGATCTTCATCTATTACTGTTTAATTTGATTCATTGTGGTAAGGGTGAGTTGGAATATGACTTATTAAAAAAGATTTATAATTTTTTTGAGATTAAAGATTTATTTATGGATGAATTATGATGACTGATAAGATTAAGATTAATGGTATTGAGATTAGTAAAGATCAAAATGTGTTCTTTGTTGCTGAGACTGGTGCATTTTTTAGTAAGGATCTTTCTGTTGCACTGGATTATCTTGATATGTCCATTGAGGCTGGAGTGGATGCATTCAAAACAGAGATATTACATAGTCCAGATGTAGTATATAAATCAGCAAAAATTAATGTTCAATATCAAACTTCTAATCGGATTATTACTGAAGACTATAGAGAATTTATTAAAGGAAAGGTATTATCTTTGGATGAGTATTCCCGTATTTTTGAGAAGGGAAGTAGCAGTCATATCCCTATGATTGCTACTGTATTTGATAAAATAGGCGTAGATTTTCTGATTGAACATAAAGCTGGAGCTATAAAAATTTCAAATAACAATGTTCATAATAAGCCGTTAATACAGTATGCCACATCTTCCAATTTACCCTTAATAATTGACTTAGGAAACGTTCCATTATGGAAGGCTATGAGGGCATTGAATTGGGTAAGGGATATGAAAGGAGAAGTTATGTTTAATTACCATCCTGGTTGTAATCCTGCACCTGCAAATTTACATAATTTGTCTATTATTAGAAGTCTTCAATCTCAACTAAGAACCCCGATAGGATTAAGCTGTCATTATATAGGTGATGAAATATTGTATGCAGCAATTGGGGCGGGAGTAAGTTTGATTGAAAAAGGAGTGGATATGAATCCGGATAGAGATGAGGCCGATTTGGTTTCTGCGGCTGCTTTTGATGACCTATCCATGATTGTAAAAAAATGTAAGAATGCTTCAATGGCTATGGGAAAGGAAGTATTGCCGGTAGATGAGTCTAGATTGGACAAAGTTAGGACAACATTGTCTGCATCGAGGTTCATTAAGAGGGGTGAATTAATTAATCAAAATAATGTTAACTATTCATGGCCACCAATTGGCATATCTCCCGAGTATTGGGATTTTATTGAGAATTCCCCGGCTTCTGTTGATATTCAACCTGGCGATCCAATTAAGTTTAGTGATGTTGAGTTTGATGTCTAATGAACAATGGTAAGGATGTAGTTTATTTCTTTTTACGTGAATACAATGATATTGATCATATAACACCCCTTATAGATCATATTTGTTCTCGTAGACGGACCATTGTAAAAATATTTGCAGTAAACAATAACAAGAAGGTTTTTAGTCAGAATAATAACCTGCTTTATATTGAGCGTTCCTATGGAATCAAGACTATAGATTTATTATCACTTTGTTCTAAAGATAAAAGATATCGAGTAACAGAAAAGTGTATTAATAGAATTCAGTTGTTAATTGGAAACAATGGAATACCAATATTAAAAGATATAATAAGAGTTATTGGTATTAAAGTTATTGGTGTGTTACATTTGTCTACACAATCAATATTTAGAAAGTTTTTGTTTTCTCAAAACACCCCTAATGTCTGTTTATTTGATATTGGTACGGAATACGCGTATCCATATAGACTAATTCATAAAATTATTAGTAAATCTAACATTCCTCGTATTTGTATACATCATGGTTTGATTACACACCTTAATAGAGATTTTAATATTAAACAAAAAATTCTTCATTCAACTTCGACAGGGGTGAGCGGGTATTTTAAAAAATACTACCAATTGCTATTTACATTTATGGCTAGGCTTAGCCCATTATATGCTAGCGGTTATTTGGTGCCTGGTAAGCATTATGCTTTGATGAGGTCGGTTGAATCTGGAAAGGCTCCTAGGGAATTAGTGCATGAAGTGGCAAGCCTAAGGTACACTTATGCATGGAATGAGGTGTATTCAAAAAGCATATATCCAGTGAATAAAGTTAATAAATCTTCTTCTCAGGGTTTAAAGGTCGTCCTTATGATGATTTCAGATCGATATAATGTCAATAGAAATTCTATTATCCAGGTCATAAATTCATTAGCATCATTAACATGGATTGATTTTACAATCAAACCCTTTACACGTGGCGATGCTGTTGAATCTTATATTGAAAGTATTACAAAAGAAAAATCAATTCGACTTGCCCCAGAGACTTCTTCTTTAGATCTTGTTAGGTGGTCTGATGTAGTAATTGCATATGGCTCGAGTATTGAGTTCCAGCCTTTATTAGACGATAAGCCTTTAATACATTTATCATTTGTGGACACAAACTACACAATGTTTGAAAAATATAATGCATGTTGGGAAGTATCATCAGTTAATAAATTAATCACTGCATTAGACTCCTTATATAAAAACCCTAAGGACCTCCTATATACACAGAGATCTATAGATACTTTATTTAATGAAGTGATTTATGGGGGCTATTCTAGAGAGGATATTTTTGATAGATACAGGTCATGTATTGAGGATATTTCTGGAGCTAATTTGTAACAATTGGCGTTAATATATTTTTGATTTATTAATTGGTAATTATAGGGATTATGTTTGAATGTTTAAATATTTACAGAATAAAATTATAAATTTAATATGGTTTAAACGAACTATAGATTTCGGTCTTAACCTTAAGTCTATTTTCTTAATAATAATTCTAGGCTTGACTGTAACTGTTACCGAGATATTTGGTGTTGGTATTTTCTTACCAATATTTCAATTTATTCGTTTTGATGGCAACATTGAAGCATTGACTTCAGACTCAATCGTGTGGGAGTATATTATTTCTACCTTTGGTTATCTAAATCTAGAAGTATCCCTGTCAACTCTTCTGGTACTAGCTTTTATTGTTTTTTTAAGTCGGCAAGGTTTTGTTTATCTACGGATCACTTATCAATCACTTGTTAATCTTCGTATTGTGAAAAATCTAAGAGATAGAATGTTCCGACATTATTTAGCGGCTAATACCTCATATCACGACTCTTTACCTGTGGGCGGTTTGGTAAATACTATGACAACCGAAATTAATACAGCTGCATCTGGAATAATGATTCCATTAGAAATATTTGTTCTTTCGGTAACAACTACTGGATATTTGGCTGTGTTATCTGTCATTTCATGGGAAATGACATTAGCATCTGTAATTGTATTGATTCTATCCTCACAACTTCCAAGGATGTGGATTAAGATGAGCACAATTACAGGCAGGCATCTTACTAATACAAATACAGATATGTCATCTTTCCTCGTAGGGAGATTGGGTTCGCCAAGATTGGTACGTTTGTCAGGTACCAATATCGCCGAGCAAAAAGAGTTTCATGATTTAACACAGTTACAACTCAAGCACTCATTTTTTGGGTCTGTTTTAAAAGCTAAAACTGAATCCATTATGGAGCCCGTAATTATTGGATTAAGTCTCATTTTCCTTTATTTATCGTATGCAATCTTACATTTAAGTATTGAAGAGATAGGAGTGTATCTACTTATAGCTCTAAGACTCATGCCTATCATGAAAAATATCCTTCGTCAATGGCAGGTACTTCGGAGTCGTGTTGGCGCAGTAGAAGCAGTGGAAAATAGGCTGGGAGACATGAAATTAGCCAAAGAGCATGATATTGGTGGAGGGCAATTATCTAAAGTAAATAATATTAGATTTGAGAATATTTTCTATAGATATCCTTCAGCTAACACAGATACATTAAGCAACCTATTTTTTGAAATTCCAGTTGGAAGAATAACGGCACTTGTTGGCCCTTCTGGCAGTGGAAAATCAACACTGATAGACTTATTACCTAATTTAAGACAACCAAAATCTGGACATATTGTAATTAATAATTTACCAGTAGATAAATATTCACTACAAAGTCTAAGAAGTATGATTTCTTATGCGCCTCAAAATCCACAAATATTTAATGGAAAAGTGAGTGATCATATTAGATATGGCAAACTAAATGCCTCAGATACAGAGGTTAAAATAGCGGCTTCAATAGCTGGTGCTCATGAGTTTATTGAAAGACTACCTCATAATTATCACACTGTTCTAGGCGATAACGCTATTGAACTTTCTGGTGGTCAGCGGCAAAGGCTGGACTTAGCAAGAGCATTGGTAGGTAAAAAACCAATATTAATCCTTGATGAGCCAACTAGTGGTCTTGATATTGCGTCAGAGGATGCGTTCAGTGAGGCGTTAAATCGTATCAGGAGTGAAAATAATATAACTATCATTATCGTGACACATAAACTATCAAGCGTTGTTGATGCAGATCAAATTATTGTATTAAATAAAGGTGAGATTGAGTCAATTGGAAAGCATGAAGAATTACTTAACAAAAGTAATTGGTATGCCATGGCATGGAAATTACAGTTTAAATAATAAGAATGATTTTCTTAAGGCTTCTTAATGTCCAATAAAAATCTAGTCGAAATCCAATTAGATGCGGGATGGATTCAAATTAATAGAAATAACCAAATATTGTGGTTCAAGGGATATTTATTAAATTCGTCTGTTGATCAACTATATGAACGGTTTTCAAGACTGTCAAAGAAAACTTCACCGACAATCGATGAATTTCAAGATATTGTTAAGAGTATTCGCGGTCATTTCTCGTTCGTTTGGCAAGACGGAAGTTTAATATTTTCCACTGTTGATAAGGTTAGCTCTATTCCTTTATTTTATGCGAAGGATAAGTCGAGAACAATAATAGGGAATCATGCCCCATCTTTAAAGAATAGGCTGAATTTAGGCTGGGATGATGTTAATTATAGTGCTGCATTAGAAATTGCAATGTCAGGGTACACTATTAACAGAAAAACACTTTACCATAATATTTTTCAATTTAATGCGGGAGAATGTTTATTGTTAACAATGGGAAAATTGAAGCGATCATTTTATTGCACTTACTCACCATGGAAGGTGATTAATCAAGATAAAGTCAAATTAAAGAAAAAATTGACTGAGTGTATTCTTCATAGTTTAGAAGAAATGGCAGAAGGTTTACATGGAAGACAGATTGTAGTTCCATTAAGTGCTGGTAGCGATTCTCGTTTAATTGCTAGTGGATTAAAGTTTCTTGGCGTTAAGAATGTTTTTTGTTTTTCTTATGGTCGTGATAATAGCTTCGAGTCCAAGATAAGTAAAAATGTTTCGGAGAAACTTGGTTTTCTTTGGAGGCATATTTCTTTAACTTCTAATAATCAAAGGAACTTTTTCTCTTCTGGTGAATTTAATGAATATAAATCTCATTTTAATACTCTTGCATCGGTTCCCTTTTTACAAGATGTTTTAGCTATAAAGCAGCTAAAAGAGAGAAATATTATTGACCAAGATGCAGTTATAGTTAATGGAAATACTGGTGATTATATTTCTGGAGGTCACATGCCGCCTTCTTTTACTAATAACATTTTAAATATTGATGCAATGCCTAAGATTATAGAGAGTAGCTGGGTCTATTTTCTTGAGAAAAATTTTTCTTTATGGGGGGTTATTAGGAACAGCAAGAACGATAGTTACCTATTCAATGAGCTTGAAGAACTTCTCAAGGATAGGGTGGTACCAGAACATGTAGATGCAGAGCATTCACACGGACTGTTTGAGTGTGTAGAATATCTTACGCGTCAGAGTAAGTATATTATCAATATGCAACGTTCTTACGAATTCTACGGTTATAATTGGCGCATGCCATTGTGGAGCGATCAGATGATGGGCTTTTGGGAAGGCGTTCCTAGGATTTATAAAATCAATCAAAATCTTTATAAAAATACTCTTAAGGAAAATGATTGGGGCGGGGTTTGGAGAGATATTGAAATTAACCATAGGGTAATTCAACCAAAATGGATAATACCATTACGCTTCATGTCAAAAATATTATTATCTCCTTTTGAGATTGAAGTTTGGAGGCAATTTGAGCGCAATGCTTTCCAGTATCATATGGATGTAACTAGAAACAGTGTAATTGTCCCTTATTATAAAACACTTTTTGATCAACGAGGTCAAAGACACGGGTTATCTTGGATTGCTGAGAATTATTTACAGGAATCTGGGTTTAATAAAATAACAAAAAATTTTCCATAAATTAAATGAAGATAGTTAAAAATAATAAGTCGAAACAAAAAATTCGTATTGCTCTTGTAGGTTGTGGTCGAATTGCAAAAAAACATATAGAGGCTATTGCTACTCATACGGATAGCCTTGAGTTAGTAGCCATATGTGACATTAATAACCATGTATTGAAGACACATAAAGACGAGCTAAAAGTACCTGGCTATCTTTCAATGGAAAAGATGCTCAAAGAAGAACGTATAGACCTTGTGTCCATCTGTACTCCAAGTGGCTTGCACCCAGAACAAACAATTCTCGCTGCTCACCACAAGGTTCATGTAATTACGGAAAAACCTATGGCTACTCGTTGGAAGGATGGCCTGCGTATGGTTAAAGAGTGTGACGATGCAGGCGTGAAACTTTTTGTTGTTAAACAAAATCGTAAAAATCCCACACTACAATTACTCAAACAGGCAGTTGAAGAAAAACGCTTTGGTAAAATCAACATGGTACATCTTAATGTTTTTTGGACTCGGCCACAAGAGTATTATGATCAAGCTAAGTGGCGTGGCACATGGGAGTTTGATGGCGGTGCTTTTATGAATCAAGCTAGTCATTATGTTGACTTACTAGACTGGCTAATTGGTCCAATAGATAAAGTGCAGGCTATGATGAGTACTTCTCGTAATATTGAAGTAGAAGATACAGGAGTATTAAACGTTAAGTGGCGTAGTGGCGCACTTGGATCTATGAGTGTTACTATGTTAACTTATCCAAATAATCTTGAAGGTAGTATTACTGTCCTAGGCAATAAAGGTACTGTTCGGGTTGGGGGTGTTGCTGTAAATAATATCGAACATTGGGAATTTGATGATGCTAAAGAGTACGATAAGAAGGTTATGGAAACTAACTATAAAACTGATTCAGTTTATGGTTTTGGTCATCAGTTTTATTATAATAATGTTATTGAAGTATTACGTGGCAATGAGGAGTCAGAAACGGATGGTAGAGAGGGTTTAAAATCCTTAGAAATATTAATAGCTGCCTATTTGTCAGCAATAGATGGGCAAACAATCTTGTTACCATTAGAGTGTTAGCATGAACTATCAGGCACACAATACTGCAATTGTTGATGATGGAGCACAAATTGGCAAAGGGACAATAATTTGGCATTGGGTGCACGTTTGCAATGAGGCTAAAATAGGAATGAATGCTTCACTAGGGCAGAACGTTTATATTGGAAATAAAGTGCTGATTGGTAATAACGTAAAAATTCAAAACAATGTTTCTGTCTATGATAATGTTGTGCTTGAAGATGACGTGTTTTGTGGTCCTAGTATGGTTTTTACTAATGTCATTAATCCACGTTCTGTAGTATCCAGAAAGAATGAATTTAAAGATACCATTGTTCGAAAAGGTGCGACTTTGGGCGCTAATTGTACAATTATTTGCGGAGTAGTTATTGGTTGTTATGCATTTATTGGGGCAGGGTCTGTAGTGACTAATAATATACCTGATTATGCCCTTGTATTAGGTGTTCCAGCTAAACAAGTAGGCTGGATGAGTGAGCATGGAATGCGCTTAAAGTTACCACTTAAGAATGATGATAATGGCATTATTAGTGCAAAATGCTCTAAAACTGGTCAAGAATATCAACTATGTGATAATCTCGTGAAAAAGGTGGGGAATGGATAATAAAGCACAAGGAATAGATTTGAAGTTATGTTCTCCAGTATTGATTTTAGCCCCTCATACTGATGATGGCGAATTAGGATGTGGAGGCTTTATTTCTTACTGTGTAGAGAGTGGAGTAGATGTTTATTACGCTGCATTTTCTAATGCACATATTTCTTTACCACCAGAGTACCCTCAAGATACTTTAATTAAAGAGGCCAAGGAAGCTACAAGAATATTAGGCATCCCAAGTAAAAACCTTCTTATATTTGATTTTGAAGTACGTCGTTTTCCAGAACATCGTCAAGAAATACTTCAAAAAATGATCGGGCTACGGGCTAAGATATCGCCACAATTGATTTTATGCCCTTCTTTGGAAGATATTCATCAAGATCATCAAACCATTGCTCAAGAAGCACTACGTTGCTTTAAAAAACAATCTATTCTTTGTTATGAAGAACCATGGAATAATATCAAATTTGCTACTAATTGCTTTGTTCAATTAGAGGAGCGTCATCTTAATAAGAAAATTGAAGCATTAAAGTGCTATAAATCTCAGGGACATAGGACTTACATTGGAGAAACATCAATCCGTTCTCTTGCAATTACCAGAGGGACGCAATTAGAGGGTGGGTATGCAGAGGCATTTGAAGTAATTCGATGGATGTTATAGCTAGTTTTTAACTGTTTACTAACAGTTGTATTAAATTTTTCAATATATTTTCCGTCTTAGTTTATAATCTGCCTTAGTTTATAATCCGTTAGGATTTAATAAAGAAGTTTCTACTTAAAAGTCACGTTTTACTTTAATTTTACAATGGACATACTAAACAAAATTATTTTAGGAATTTGTGATACACATGATGCGTCTGCTACTCTTGTGAAGAATGGCAAGATTATATGTGCGATTGCAGAAGAAAGGGTTCAAAGAGTTAAGTCTGTTGGTGGGTACCCCAAAGGAGCAATTCAAGCTTGCCTTGATTATGCAGGCATAAAGATGCAAGAAGTTGATTATGTTGCATTAGCTGGTAATAATGCAGTTCCAGTTAATATGTTAGGTACTCTATCTACTTTTAGTATGGAAGATTTTGTAAAGATTCAAGAAGAAGTTCGAAAGCCTCAATTTTATGATGATCGTAATATAAATATTTCTGATGTGTTCCCAGATTACAAACCAAAAGGTAACCCTTATTATTCATTAAATGATATTCCATTAAAAGAAAGTAAAGATTTATCATCAGCTGAACGCAAACATATAAAACAATATCGGCTAAATTTTATCTCAAAAGAAACCGGGGTTTCACTTGATAAAATACACACATTTGATCACCATAGTTGTCACGCATATTACGCATATTACGCATCCCCATTTCGAGGTGAAAAAGTTGTAGTGATTACACTAGATTCTGGTGGAGATGGTATTTATGAATCTATTAGTATTTTTGATGAAAAAAACAACCGAAAGCTTTTACATGCTTCGAAAAATTGTATTATCGGGCCAATTTATTCTATGGTTACCTTATTGTTGCGAATGCGTCCGTTTGAACATGAGTTTAAAGTTATGGGTATGGCGCCTTATGCTAAGGAGTACACTAAACGTCGAGCCCGGGAAATTTTTAGTAGTCTATTGCAAGTGAAAGGCATAAAGTTTAAACGTGATTTTAACCTAAGAGATTTTTATTTTCACCTGGGTGATTTATTGAAATTCGAAAGGTTTGATGGTATCGCAGGAGGGCTTCAGGATTGGGTAGAAAACACACTCAAGCAGTGGTTTAAGAATATTATTTTAGAGACTAAAACAGGCAAGGTTATTTATTCAGGCGGGGTTGCTTTGAATGTAAAAGCCAATCAATCCATTACTGAAATAGATGAATTGGAGTCTTTGTTTGTCCCTCCTGGATGTGGAGATGAATCATTATCTATAGGAGCTGTCTGGCTATTAATGGATAAAATAAATACTAATGGAAGTCATCGTTCGTTTATTGAACCACTTAAAAATGGTTATCTTGGAAATGACTTCGGACAGCGTGAGTTAGACGATTTTGATAGGCATAAAGTGGTGCGTGAAAAATATGCTAGATTAGACGGCAGCCCTAATGAATTAGTGGCAAATGCTATTGCAAATAATGAAATTGTCGCTATTTGTCGTGGACGTATGGAATTTGGGCCTCGCTCATTAGGACATCGATCTTTAATTGCAAATCCATCTTCACAGGATGCTGTTGTAAAAATTAATGAGGCTATTAAGGGGCGTGATTTTTGGATGCCTTTTGCTCCTTCAATTATTGCTGAGCGTGTTGAAGAATTTGTTAATTATAATAGTAAGGCTGATTTATCGTACATGACCTTTACTGTAAATTCTAAAGAAAATGCAAAAAAAGATTTAGTTGCAACTCTTCATCCTTATGACCATACTTTGCGGTTGCAATCAGTATCCTTAGATATGTCGCCAGATTATTACAATCTATTAAAGTGTATAGAAAAGAAAACAGGTCTTCCAGGCGTTCTTAATACGTCATTAAATATTCATGGAAAGCCAATTGTTATGAAGCCTGTAGATATTGCTAATGAGTTGCTTAATATGTCTGGCGTCGAATTGGAAAATATATTAGTTGGTAATAGATTCTACCGTCTAAAAAAATAATGGATTGATTGCAATGAATATTCCAATGACTAAACCATGTTTTTCAGAGATAAGTAGATCTAATATTGTGAGAGATATTGATAAAATTCTTGAGTCTGGTAGATTGATGATGGGCCAGTGGACAGACAAATTTGAAGAAAACTTTAGTAATTTGACAAATACTAATCATGCATTAACTGTCAACTCGTGTACAACAGCACTACAAATTGCATTGCAATTTTATAATGTAAAAGATTTCGAAGTCATGGTTCCTAGTGGATCTTTTATAACCAATATTAGTACAATAAAATGGGCTGGAGGTAAGCCAGTATTTATTGATATGAACCCCAAAACATTGTCTTTTGATTTGGATGATATGCAAAAAAAACTTACTAAGCATACAAAAGGAATTATGTGGGTTCATCTTACAGGTATGATTTCACCAGAGTACAGAGAGATTGTTGATTTTGCTAAAGATAATAATTTATTTTTAATAGAGGATTGTGCACACGCCCATGGTGCAAAGGTGGATGGAGTCATGGCTGGCTCAATAGGTGATGTAGGGTGTTTTAGTTTCTTTCCAAGTAAAATTATGACCACGGGTACTGGTGGCATGTTAACTACAAATAATGATAATCTAGCTGAATATACAAAGAAAATTCGTTTATTGGGCCGTTGTACTAATGGCAGTGGAGAAATTTGTTTAGAGGGGAATGATTGGTTTATGGATGAGATTCGTGCATGTATAGGGTATTATCAACTGCAAGAAATTAATTCTAATTTAGAACGTCGACGAATGATAGCCAAAAAATATAATAATTTATTTTTTAATCACCCAAAAATAAGAATATTTAATCAAGGAGATAACAACGAACCTGCATATTATCAATATGTGATTATTATAGATCCATCTATAAACCGTGATAGTTTGATTAAAAAGCTTAAATCAAAATATGGTATTAGTAGTAAGCGTATATATCTTGCAACACATCAGGAGCCGATCTTTCAAGATCTTGAATTTGATGTTGCTACATTACAACAGACAGAAGAAACTTTAGACAGTTCATTATGCTTACCTATTTTTTGCACTATGACTGATACTGAAGTTAATAATGTTGCCAAATCCTTGCTTAGTGAAATATCAATGTAATGACAAAAATTTTAATAACAGGGGCTAATGGATTTATAGGCTCTAATCTAATTAAAAGGTTTGACTTAAATAAAATTCAAGTTATTGGAGTTTATAGAAAAAAGAATAATAACATTTCGAAATTGAAAGATATAAGATGTGTACAGTGTGATTTAACTAACTCTAAAGAGGTGGAATTTTTGTTTCAAGATCAACAGATTGATGTTGTGATACATGCTGCAGCTATTATGGGGCCACCAGATAGTCAAAACTTTATGGATAAAGTTTTTTCAAATAATGTTGTTGCGCAAAAAAACTTAATTAAATACGCAATTAGGAATAGTTGTAAGCGATTTATTTTTTGTTCTACAATTAGTGTTTATGAAGGAAATCCTATTTATGATAAGGGGTTCAGAGAGGACGATTGCGTAAAGCCAGATACACTTTATGGTTGGAGTAAATATTCTTCTGAGGAGTTACTTCGTATTCAAGCAATTGAGGGAAATATACAAGGAATATCATTAAGAATTGCTGGTGCACATGGATTTGGTCGTAATTCTGGTGTGGTATTTAACATGTTTAAAAGTGTTTTACAAAATAAAGAAATAGTGGTTAATGAACCAGATAGTTGTTTTAGGTTGGCATTTATTGAAGATATTATTGAGGGGATTTATTGCGCTGTTAAAATGAAAAATGACAAGCCTTATTGTATTTATAATTTAGCTGGGAATGAGATATTTTCCTTAGTAGCGTTAGGAGAATCTATTATTAAATTATGCGATAAAGGCAAGTTAGTTATTCAAAATAATAATAAAAAACGCTCTCAAGTTATGGATATTTCTAAAATAAAATCGGAGTTGGAATTCTTCCCACTATCTTTGCATCAAAAATTAGAAAAATATTATCAGTCGATAATAACGTAATTTTTTTAATACTTGTATAGACAATATTATGACTGTTGTTTCGATACACCAACCAAATTATCTTCCATGGGCGGGATATTTTAGAAAATTAATACATTCTAATTTTTTTGTATTTTTTGATAATGTTCAAATGCCAGGTGGAAAGAGTTACATATATAGGACTGCTGTTAATCTCCAAGGCCGGAGTCACTGGCTATCAGTCTCAACTCATAATAAGAGTAAATTTTTACCTATTAATCAAATACGTATTACAGAACGTCAATGGATAAAGAACCATATAAAGACATTAGATTTGAATTATGCATTTTCTCCTTGGAGAGGCCTTATAATGGAAAGAATCGCTCCCATTTTAGAGAAAGAGCACAATTATATTGTTGATCTAAATATCGAATTAATTATAGAGTTGTTAAATATAATGAATCTAAACAATACTACTCTTGTTCGTGCTTCAGAGTTGAAATTAGAAAAAAAAGGGGTTGATAGTATTGATGAAATTTTGCAAATATTAAATGCAGATACTTATCTCACAGGCCAAGGTCGAGGGACGGCTCGGTATTTGGATGTAAATCATATGCAAAAACTTGATATTAATGTGCGTTATGTTTCCAATAATTTTCCTGAGTATTCTCAACACAATTCTGGGTTTGTTCCAGGGCTTTCCATAATAGATATTATTTTAAATTGTGGCCCAGAGAGGACACGAGACATATTGTTGGGAGAATGTTAAGTAAGGTTATGTTGCGTGTTTTGTGTCTTGATATTGAGGGTGGTTATGGAGGTTCATCAAAAAGTTTATTTGAGTCAATAATAAATTTAAGAAATTCAGACGTCCAAATAGAAGTATGGTGTAGACGTAATGGCCCAATTGTAGACAAATACAAGGAGCATAATATTTCTGTGAAGTTCACTCCAACTATGCCTAAAGTTACAAGTGTAAAAAGGCATTCTCGTAATTTAGCTGCGTTAGCAACTTTTTTTATTTTTGACTGGCCTCGTTCTCATAAATTTCGAAAACAGTTACAAAAAGTGTCAGAACAATTTGATGTTATTCATTGCAACCATGAGGGGTTATATTGGCTTGCCCGTTGGCTTAATATACACACACATAAACCAATTACAATGCATAAGAGAACAAATATTTTTGATAATATTTTTTCGAAATTGCAAGTATTGATAATTAAACTCCACGTAAAAAACATTGTATTTATTACGGAAAATGAAGAGAAAAACTATATTCAACTTGGTGGCTCGAAAAATCATGGGAAAGTAATCCCCAACATCGTTCCACCTTTGAAAAATACACCTGCGATATTGAATGGTTTGTTAGGTAATGAGTCGTTTAAACTTTGTACTCTCGCTAATTATTCATATCTTAAAGGAGTCGATAGACTGATAGATGTAGCCAAAATATTAATAGAAAGACGAAAAAAAGTTCTTTTTGTGATAGCCGGAAGTGTTGAACTAACTAGATCTCTTCCAGGTAAACTTGGAAGTATTGCGAAAAAAGGAGGAGATCTTTCAGACTATGCTTTTCAATCAGGTGTAGAGGATATGTTTTTGTTTCTTGGTCATGTTACAAATCCTGAACGAGTGCTATCATCTTGTAATGCACTCATTCGTCCAAGTCGTGAGTATAATCCGTGGGGTCGAGATGTTTTGGAAGCTTTGTCTTTTGGGTTACCTGTAATTGCTACAGGAACATATAATCGTTTTGTTGAGAATAGAGTTACAGGCTTCCTACTAGATGAATTTGATCCAAAAAAAGTTGCTGATTGCATTGTAGAATTGTTACAAAATGAACAGCTGGTTAAGCACATGGGTGAGCAGGGTAAGAAACGTGTAAAAGAACTGTGTAATGGTCCAGATCGTGCAGAAGATTTACAGCATTTCTGGCAAAAGGTTATTGACCAATGATACTATTTATTTTGCCATCATTATCTGGTGGCGGGGCTGAGCGAGTTACAGTTAATTATTTATTAAAGCTACACTCTAGGGGACATCCTGTTAGTTTAGTTCTTTTTAAGAAAGAAGGGCCACTATTGAAAATAATACCCGAGGAAATAACTATATATAATCTTGATACTATAACTCTTAAAAAATCGATTATACCAATAGTAAGAATTGTACGTAAACTTAGGCCCAACATTGTTTTTTCTACTTTTGGCTATATAAATACACCTCTTTTAGCGTGTCGTTGGTTATTGCCATCAAAAACAAAGATTTGGATTAGAGAGGCTAATTTATCATCAATTAGTCTTAGTAATAATCCATACTCGAGGCTAATGATGTATCTTTATCGATTATTATATAAAAAGGCCGACAAGGTGATTTGTACTTCGGAAAGAATGAAGAATGAGTTTGTTGTAGATTATTTAGTTCCTGCATCTAACACAGAGGTACTGCCTAATCCGGTTGATATAGATACAATACGAAAATCTTCTATATCAATTGAGCGTTTTGACAAAGGTGGAGTGTGTTACGTAGCTGCAGGCCGATTAACTTTTCAAAAAGGCTTTGATCGACTATTAAAATGGTTTGCTGATTTAGATGAAAAAACTTCAACACTTGTTATTTTGGGTGAAGGTAGTCTCAAGGATGAGCTTGTAAAAGAATCAGAGGTATTGGGAGTACAAGACCGTGTAAAAATTAAAGGATTCTGCAATAATCCTTGGCAGTGGTATGCGGGGGCTGATGTATTTTTGTTGCCTTCTAGATGGGAAGGGATGCCAAATGTGGTTTTAGAGTCATTAGCTTGCGGCACCCCTGTTATTGCTACTGTGGAGTCTGGAGGCGTTAGTGAAATTGTCAGCCAGGTGAGAGGTGATAACTTGATAGTCGTATCTTCATCATTATCTTTTATAAATGAAATGTCAAAAATTAAACCAAATTTAAATAACAAAATAAAGAAATCTATGCTGCCCGAAGAATATCATATTGATTACTCTGTCTCAATTTTAGAAAAATTACTGAACTATTAGTTAAGAATATTATGGAATTTATCGACCTAAAACAACAACAATCTTATATACGCTCTGAAATAAACTCCAATATTGAGAAGGTGTTAAACCACGGGAAATATATTCTTGGTCCAGAAGTTAGAGAGTTAGAAGAAAAGCTATCAGAATTTATTGGTGCTAAGCACTGTATAGCTGTTTCATCAGGTACAGATGCGTTATTAATTTCTATGATGGCGTTAGGCATTAAAAGTGGTGATGAGGTGATAACCACACCATTTACTTTTGTTGCTACAGTAGAAATTATTAAGTTATTAGGGGCAAAACCAATATATGTTGATATTGAAAGAACTACATATAACTTAGACGTGAGTCAACTTGAAGGTGCCATTACTGACAAGACAAAATTAATTTTACCGGTAAGTCTTTTTGGTCAGTGCTCTGATATGAATGCCATTAATAAGATTGCCCTAAAATATGGTTTGCCTGTCTTAGAGGATGGTGCACAAAGTTTTGGCTCAACCTACAATAATAAAAAATCATGTGGCTTATCAACCATTGGATGTACTAGTTTTTTCCCTAGCAAACCTTTGGGTTGTTATGGAGATGGCGGTGCTATTTTTACAGATAATGATGATTTGGCAGCTAAGATGAAAAGTATAAGAATACACGGACAAGATAAAAGATACCACCATACTCGTTTGGGGGTAAACGGTAGACTTGACACTATCCAAGCCGCCATATTATTGGCTAAATTTGAAATATTTCCAAACGAGATTTTATTTCGCAATAAAGTTGCTAATTATTATAATAAAGAGCTACAAAATAGAGGTTGTGAAATTGTTACTCCATCTATCTTGGGGGGTAATGTTAGTGTTTATGCCCAGTATGCGATATTAACCGATAAACGTGACGTCATGGCCTTAACGCTTAAAAAATCTGGAATTCCGACTGCAATCCATTATCCTGTGCCAATACACAAGCAGCCAGCTTATAAGAATACAAACATAGCCTTACCCGTGTCAGAGATTGTTGCCGATAAAATTCTATGCCTCCCTATGCATCCATATTTAAATTTACATGATCAAGACAAGGTAATAAATGCTATATCAAATTCTATTTAGAGTATAAATTTTAATATGTGTGGTTTTGCAGCTTTTTTTTCTAAAGATCGTGTTTTCAATCCTAAATTTTTAGATAATGTTGATCGTGATTTATTTCATAGGGGCCCAGACTCTGGTGGTCGTTATGTTGAAAATGGTATGGCACTTGTTTTTAGACGACTATCTATTCATGATTTAAGTGATAAGGCTAGTCAGCCCATGACAGATAAAAGTCACAAAGCAACAATTGTATTTAATGGGGAGATATATAACTTTTTAGAGTTGAAAAAAACATTACAAGGCAAAGGTATAGTATTTAGCACAAACAGTGATACTGAGGCTTTACTTCAGGGTTATTTACTATGGGGTGAGAGCGTACTGGATAGAATTGAAGGCATGTTTTCATTTGTCATAGTTGATCATGAAAAAAAAGAAGTTTTAGCTGCTAGGGATCCCTTTGGTATCAAGCCTTTGTATATGATATCCTCAAACAATATCATTGGTTTTTCGAGTGAAATGAGGCCTCTTAGAAGAGTGGTTGGCACAAATGTTAACCAAGATTCATTATCAGAGTTGCTAACATTTGGATGGGCAGCCGGAAGATTAAGTAATCTAGATAATATTGAAAAAATTTTAGGAGGAGAGCTAGTCAAGTTTTCTTTGATTAATCAGAAGATAAGGCGTTTTATGTATTGCGATACTCTAGATACACTTAAGCCAGATTATTCTATTAATAAGGATAATGTGTTTGATGTGGTTGGAAGTGCTCTTTATCGCTCTATTGAGCAACACACAACTTCTGATGTTGGGTACACAATGCAATTATCTGGAGGCGTAGATTCTAGTTTAATTACTGCAATTTTATCAAAAGAAGTGGGTAAAGGCCATCTCCATACTTATGGTGCTAGGGTTAAAGAATATGTAAATGATGAAAAAGTCTATAGAGATATGGTTTGTGATAGTTATGATATTGATCATCATGAGGTGAATTTATCAAATGTAGATTTTGCTAATAATTTTGAAAAAGCAGTAAAACATATGGAGGGGCCATTGCCACATTTAGGTTGTGCTTTTTTAATGCTGACTTCTTTTCAAGCAAGAAAATCTTCAAAGGTTATGTTAACGGGAGAAGGTGCAGATGAAATGTTTGGAGGTTATAAGAGGTACGAATTATGGAGAAAGACGTCTTTACAAGAAAAGCTTTCTAGAGTTATTCCATCGGCTTTATTGCCAAATATTAAACCTTTTCTAGGTATAAAAAAAATTAAGAATAAAGATGCCATTGTGTATAGTTCGGTATATAAAAACTTAAAGTATGAAAACAAGTGTTTTCCTAGCTTAGAATATAAGAGTGGCTATAGAAATAAAGTAAGTAATAGGTATGATGATTTTCGTAGCAGATTGTTAGCTGTTGATCAAAGAGTATATATGGAGTCCTTGTTAATGCGACAAGATAAAATGTCTATGGCAGCATCTGTTGAGGCGAGAACTCCTTTTGTGCATTACCCTCTTGCCAAAGTTATAAACAGCATACCACATCATATCAGAATACCTGGAAATATAACTAAACCCATATTAAAGAATTTTTCAGAAAAATATTTACCAAGTGATTTAATCTACAGGCGTAAAAATGGGTTAACTTTGCCCTATAATGAATGGCTAAAAGATCGCCTAGGGCTAGGTCGATTTATTGAGACAATTGCCAGCAATGATAGCCATCTTGGTAATTACGCATCTAATAAAAATGTTTTACATGGTGTTGTTGAAAATTTTAAAAAGAATAATACTTATATCATACCTAGTATGATAAATTTAATTAATATTGAATTATGGTTGAGAAGTTTGGATGATGGAATTAGAAAGGAAAACGTATTTATTGATTAGCATAGCATGCATTGTTTTTAATTGGGCTTGATAGTGAATTTTATAGAAAAGAAACATATATTGACTGTTGCTAAACTTACTGTAACAATAATTTTATTTTACTTAATTATTAATAATATTGATTTTCAAAAGACATTGGTGATTCTTGATAATTTTGATGTTTTGTATTTCTTATGGGCAATTGGATTATTATTACTTCAAATAATAATCGCTACTTTTCGATGGAGAATTGTTTTAGAGGAACTAAATGTTAAACTTTCCTTAACTAGAGTATTAAGTTTTTTATGGATTGGTTTGTTTTTTAATCAAGCACTCCCCTCTAGCGTAGGTGGTGATGCTTTTAGAGGGTACTGTATTTATAAAAATGGATACAGCATAAGCAAATCATCCATTGGTGTTTTGTTAGACAGGCTATTCGGCATGGTTGGATTGTTAATACTTACTGTAGCATCGATACCTTTAATGTTTAATATGATAGATAATCAAGAGGTGCAATGGGGTTCAATTATTGTGATTATTTCGGTTTTTGTTGTAATAGCTACATCATTATTGTTGGATTTATTGCCAAAAAAAATAGCACACTTTAAAATTATTAAAGGTTTTTTTGCTTTTTCTAAAGAAGGCAGGAGGCAAATATTTTCTTTATATCCTGGTGCTATATTAATATTAATATCTATAGTTATTCATTTTATGTCTATTGCTGCTATGATTACCCTTGGTGAAGGGTTGGGTCTTAATGTGGTGTGGTATAACATGTTGTTTATTGTGGCGTTTGTAACACTTTCATCTGCTGTCCCAATATCTATTGCAGGGTGGGGAGTTCGTGAAGGAATTATGGTGGTTGGGCTAGGATATCTGGGTGTTATTCCTGAACAGGCATTAGTGCTATCAATTCTTTATGGTGTATTGATGCTGACATCTTCACTTCCAGGTTTAATAATTTGGTATATAAACGACCATTCAACTAATGAGAAATAACTTAAATATGAAACTAACAGAAAGAAAAATAGCAATTCAAAAACATGCTGACAAACATGCTTTAAACCGGAACAAATGGATTAAGAAGAATTCTTATTTTTATAATGACGATTATAGCTATATGCATTTTCTTGTTAATGATGACCAGCGTGTATTAGATTTGGGTTGTGGCACTGGCCATTTGCTAAATTCATTAAATCCTAGTTATGGATTAGGTGTTGATCTTAGCAAAAATTCTATAAATCTGGCAAAAGAAAGCTTTCCAGATTTAGTTTTTATTCAGGGCGATATAGAGAATGTCGATTTTATTAAGGGCATCAAAGGTGTTTTTGATGTGATTATTATCTCAGATACACTTGGCTATTTAGATGATTGCGAAGAGGTCTTTTCTAACCTGCACTCATTATGTAACAAAGATACTCGAATTATTGTTGCATACCATTCTTGGAAGTGGGAGCCTCTTTTAAAATTAGGAGAAAAATTAAGACTGAGAATGCCGACAGTAGAAATGAACTGGCTTTCTACTGAGGACACAATTGGTTTTCTTCATTTGGCAGATTTTGAATTAGTTAAGCGTGAATGGCGACAGCTCATTCCATTTAAACTATTTGGCTTGGGTTCATTTATTAATCGTTTTATTGGCAGTCTTCCTATAGTACGTCGCATGTCATTGAGAAACTATATTGTTGCTCGACCAATGCGCCATGTTGGAATGAATACACCATCTACAACTGTGTTAATTCCTTGTCGCAATGAAAAAGGTAATATTGAGAACGCAATAAACAGAATACCAAACTTTTGCAAAGAGCTAGAGGTTATTTATGTTGAAGGTGGAAGTAGTGACGGAACCCTCGAAGAGATTCATAGGGTTATCGAGTCCTATCCAGAGAAAAACATTAAAGTGTTAACTCAAGATGGAATAGGAAAAGGTGATGCTGTTCGTAAAGGGTTTGACAATGCTCAAGGGGAGGTCTTAATGATTCTTGATGCTGATTTAACCGTACCACCAGAAGATCTGACTAAATTTTATAGGGCTATTTCTAGCGGTAAAGGTGAGTTTATTAATGGCACTCGGTTGGTTTATCCTATGCATGATCAGGCAATGAGGTTTCTAAACTTTTGGGCCAATAGAACATTCTCAGTACTTTTTACTTGGTTGTTAAATCAACGACTTACAGACACACTTTGTGGAACAAAAGTTATCAGTAAAGATAATTACAATAAGCTTATGGAGAATCGCTCATATTTTGGAAATTTTGACCCATTCGGAGACTTTGATCTTATTTTTGGTGCCACCAAATTAAATTTAAAAATTGTAGAGGTGCCAATTAGGTATTCCGCAAGAGAGTATGGAGAAACTCAAATATCAAGATTTAAGCACGGATGGCTATTGTTAAAAATGGTATTGTTTGCCCATACAAAATTAAAATCATTTAAATGATTAGTATCATGAAGAAAGACTTTCTTTCGATTATAGTTTTCTTTTTATTGTTTTTATTATATGCAGTTAATGCTGATTATGGGCATCGTGTAGATAATTTCCCATATTTTGATAATGTTGAAGTAGATTTTGATAATGTTGGTACTGCATTAGAAAGAGACTCTATCAATGGAACTGAGGCGGTTCAGATTGAGAACCCTAATAAATGGCTGATGCGTTTCCGCCTTTATAGTGTTGATTCAGATGAAATGAATAGCATTATGGCATTATCAAGAATAAAACCTCAGGAGTTTAAGTTTGATCCGCACCACTATTCCTATGGAGGTGGGTATATATACCCCCTTGGACTGTGGTTTTTAACTCTAAAGCAAGTAGGAATTATTCAAACAGGTAGTCTGGAGTGGATGATTAATAATCCTCAAGAGATGAATAAGATTTACCATGCAGGTAGAATTTTTACTTTATTTGCTTTTTTTATTTCAACATTGTTTTTATATTATTCATTAAAAATAATACGCAACCGAAGTTTTGCATTTATAGCTGGAGTTATATATTTAAGCACGCCTTCTCTTTTAATGTTTGCAATGCTTATGAAACCACATGTATATGCAATGCTGTGGACAAACTTATCAATATTTATATTGACAAGAGCTTATTTTTTAGAAAAATTTAAAATCAAAGACTCTGTTGTTTTGGGCTTTGCTTTAGGAATGGCAGTTGGATCTGCTATAAGTTATGCTCTATTTGCAATTATGACTTGGATCTCATTACTTTATTTTGTTAATAAAGGTTGGACAAGGCATTCCAAGCTTGTTATTACCCCAATTGTGGCGATTATTATTTATTTTTTGGTGAATCCATATGTAATATTGAATTATGAGGCATTTATGTTGGAAAAATCTGCACAACAATCTTGGTTCTTCTTTGGTAGTGATTTTAATTATATTTGGTTGTTTTTTATTAATTCATTGATACCCGGATTTGGGTTTGGAATTCTTGCATTGTTATTTTATACAGTGCTTTCTTCTTTCTCTAATTTTGGTAAGATTGAGACAAAACTAAGCTTATTTATCTTGTTGTTAGTTGTTTCTTTTATTTCATCTATTTCAGCTTCAGTAAGTGACTGGCATATTAACTCAAGATATGTTCTTTACCTGATTCCAGTTATTTTAGTTTTGTATGCCACATGTTATAAATCAAGTGTTAAATTTTTAAGCATTGCTGCATTTTTAACAGTACTTCAGGTACTTCCTTTGTTGTTAGCTTATAACGATGAGGATAGTTATCTTTATTCAACTCGTTTAAATGCTGCAAAATGGATAGACAATAATATGCCGATTAATTCATCCGTTTGCACAAGTGGAAAGTCTATTGCACCTTATGACTCTCCACCATTTAATTTTATGAAAACAAATGTTGATTATAAGGATTGTGATTTTTTAATATCAGTTGAGTTGAATCCTGATCAAGCTGATAATCACCTACATAGGAAGCTTATTAAGCGTTTTGAGCCTCGTTTTAATATTAAACAAATTCCTTTGGTTTATAGCTATATTAACCCTCAAATATCTATTTATCAAAATAAATAATTTTATATTATGAATCAAATTTTCTCATATACTGGTCGTGACAACTTAGATGCAATGTCGCATGCTAAAAACTATAATTCTTATATACATGCTTGGCTATCAAAGGGTCTTAGGCAAGGTGCTGTAGTTTTGGATTTTGGATCTGGGCACGGTGAATTTTTTAATCGTTTTCAAGAGAACAGTATTGATATAACTGCAATTGAACCTGATACATCAATGTATAAGTATTATAGAGACCCAAAACCTCTTCAATCGATTAACAAGGTTGATAAAACCTTTAATTTGATTTATTCAATCAATGTTTTAGAGCACATAGAGGATGATGAGCTAATTGTAAAAACATTCAAAGAATATTTATCAGACAGCGATTCAACTATAAAAATATTTGTACCGGCAAGGCAGGAGTTATACAGTTCAATGGATAGAAAAGTAGGGCATTATAGGCGTTACTCTAAAAACCAATTAATCAAGTTATTTGTTGACAATGGGTATGAAGTTAAAGCTTGTCGTTATTTTGATTCTTTAGGTTACTTTGCAGCATTGGCTTATAAGTTTATCAATAAAAGCGGAGATATTAATAGGCAGGGAGTTAAAATTTATGATAAATATGTTTTTCCTTTGAATTTTATTGCCGATAAGATTTTTTGTCAGTTTTTTGGTAAAAATATTATGCTTGAGGCTATTAAAATAAATACGCAATATTCTAAGCAATTGTTTTAAAAAAGTTAATTATATTTTTAAGATAGGGTTTAATATAGCTTTATATGGCAATATATTAAAAATAAGATTAGGTTGCCATGATTTATTTAATAATAGAGGTATTTTTATGTCAATAAAAGAAATTGCAATCTTGTTAAGGCCGCATCAATATATTAAGAATTTATTTGTTTTAGCTCCTATATTTTTTGCTGGATTGGCCACGGATATGCATCTGTTGGTTCAGAGTTTTTATGCGTTTTTGTTGTTCTCATTAACCGCCAGTTCGGTGTATATTCTTAATGATATTATGGATGTGACTGAAGATAGACTGCATCCTAAGAAAAAAAATAGACCAATTGCATCTGCGTTAATTTCTGTAGCTGAAGCTTGGGTAATTTTTACCCTCCTTGTGGTGATTGTGCTTATTGGAAGCTGGATCTTTTCACCCAATTTGACATATATTTTAATTTTTTATATTGCAATGAATGTGTTTTATTCATTGGGAATAAAGCATATGCCGATTATTGATATAACCATGATATCTTTAGGATTTGTTTTAAGGATATTTGCAGGATCAGTGATTATTGAAACACAGCCTTCAATGTGGATAATTTTAATGACCTTTTTATTGTCTTTTTTTCTTGGCCTATCCAAAAGAAGAGATGATGTATTAATGAATGTAAATGGCTTAAAAGTCAGAAAGAATATTGATGGCTATAACCTTGATTTTGTAAATTCTGCTATGACGGTTATGGCAAGTACAGTGATCTTTTCGTATATTTCGTACACTATTTCTAATTCTGTTCAGGAGAGGCTTGGTACAGAACACTTATACCTTACTGTTCTTTTTGTAATTGTTGGAATATTAAGGTACTTTCAAATTACATATGTAGAAGAAAACTCAGGGTCGCCAACAAGAACAATGATAAATGATCGTTTTTCTCAAATTAATATTGTGGCCTGGTTGTTAACTTTCGGCTTTATTATTTATTAAAACTGAATGAAAAATGAATAGGAAAATAATATTAACTGGTGGCGCTGGACTTGTGGGGCAAAATCTTGTCGCACGCCTATTTGATAGAGGTTATAAAAATATTATTGTTTTGGATAAGCATAGGGCTAATCTAGCCATCTTAAAAAAAACTCAGCCAAAAATTGTTGCTGAATATGCAGATCTTGCGGAAACAGGAAGTTGGGAGCAATATTTTATTGGGGCTGATGTAGTGGTAATGTTGCAAGCTCAAATTGGTGGTAATGATTATCAAGAGTTTGTAAGAAATAACGTTGATTCCACTCGAAATATCCTGAATATCGTTAAAAATCAAAAGATACCAAATTTAGTGCATATTAGCTCATCAGTAGTTGAGTCTGTAGCGAATGATTATTATACAAATACAAAGAAAGAACAAGAAGATATGGTGTTAGAGTCCGGTATTTCAGCTCCAATTCTTAGACCTACATTAATGTTTGGGTGGTTTGATAGAAAACATTTAGGATGGCTTTCTAGATTTATGAAGAAAGTGCCTATATTTCCAATACCAGGAAATGGTAAATATATGAGACAACCACTTTATAGTGCAGATTTTTGCGATATTATTATTAGCTGTATTGAAAATAATATCCAAAGTGGTAGATACAATATTTCTGGCCATGAAAATATTGATTATATTGATATGATTCGTGAAATAAAAAAAGCAATCAATTCAAAAACATTGATAGTACGAATACCTTATCAGTTATTTTATTTCTTACTTTGGATTTGGGCGTTATTTGACAAAAATCCTCCATTTACAACTCAACAGCTTAAAGCACTAACTGCAAGTGATGAGTTTGAAGTAATAGATTGGCCTAATATTTTCGATGTGGAATATACTTCTTTCTCTGAGGCTATTTATACTACATTCAACGACCCCGTGTATAGTAAAGTTGTTTTGGATTTTTAAATGAAGAAAAGGATTGCAGTCTTAGGGGCAGGGCCAATGGGATTGGCGGTTGCATATCAATTAGTAAAAGATGGCTATGAGCCAATAATTTTTGAAGCAGATGATCGTGTAGGTGGAATGACAGCTACATTTGATTTTAATGGATTGAATATTGAGCGATATTATCATTTCCATTGTACTTCGGACAAAGATTTTTTAGATATGCTTGATGAATTAGGCATCTCAGACAAAATGAATTGGGCAGAGACTAAAATGGGGTATTGGTTTCAAAACCAGGTACAACCCTGGGGTAATCCAATTGCACTTTTAAGATTTAAAGGTTTGAGCCTTATTGCAAAAATTCGCTATGGATTACATGCTTTTTTAGCAACTAAGAGACATAAGGATAGCTGGGCTTCATTAGATGGAAAAGAGGCTTCTGAATGGATCAGGCGCTGGGTTGGAAAAGAGGCATATGAGACATTATGGAAGAGGTTATTTGATTATAAATTTTATGATTATGCTAATAACTTATCTGCTGCATGGATTTGGAGTCGTATTCGACGCATAGGAACTTCTCGATATAATATATTCAGTGAAAAGTTAGGTTATTTGAGTGGCGGCTCAGAAACACTTTTAAAAGGGATGAAATCATATATCGAACAAAATGGCGGCGAATTTAGATTAAGCTGCCCTGTTTCAAAAGTGGAAATATCTGAATTAAGTGTTACAGGTGTGATAGTTAATGGACATTTAGAAGAATTTGAAAAAATTGTTAGCACGATACCATTGGTCTATATACCTAGATTAATACCTGATTTGCCAACTGTATTATTAAATAATTTTTCATCCATTAAGAGTATAGCTGTGGTTTGTGTGATCGTTAAGTTGAAAAAACGCTTAACCGAAAATTTTTGGCTCAATGTCAACGATCCTGAAATGGATATCCCTGGTCTAGTTGAATATACCAATCTAAGGCCATTGGATAATCACATAATTTATGTTCCTTTTTATATGCCAGGAGAGCATCCTAAGTATTCTGATTCTGATCAGGTTTTTTTAGATAAAGTAAAAGTATATTTAAAAAATATTAATAAAGATCTGGCAGATGATGATTTTATTGATATTCGTGCAAGTCGTTATAGGTATGCACAACCTATTTGTCCTCCAAAATTTTTAGAAAAATTGCCGCCTGTTAAATTGCCAATTAAAGGCTTATGGGTTGCTGACACCTCTTATTATTATCCAGAAGATCGAGGGATTTCAGAAAGCATAGGTTATGGCAAATCAATTGGAAAAAAAGTAAAAAAAGATGATTAAGAACTTTTCATCAAATCAGTTTTTAGTGTTCTTGATTACTGGTGGCATTGCTGCGCTAGTTAATTTTGGATCGAGGGTAATTTACAATATTGTCGTAGATTTCTCTTATGCTATTATTATGGCCTATCTTACCGGAATGGTTACTGCATTTATTTTGGCAAAAAGATATGTGTTTACTCAAAGCAGTCAAAAATTGAACACATCTATAATGCTCTTTTCACTTGTTAATTTAGTAGCTGTAGCACAGACTTGGCTGATAAGCATGGGCTTGGCCTATTATTTATTACCACATTTTGGTATAGTAGACTACGTTTTAGAAATATCGCACGCTGTAGGTATTTCTATTCCTGTTTTTACTAGTTACTTAGGCCACAAATACTTTTCTTTTAAATAATATCTCATTTGCATGATAAATAAAACAAAACTATCTGGCTGGGGCAGATTTCCAAAGCTGATTCTTAACTTGGTTAATATCAGAAATGAAGAACATTTAAAAAAAATAATGCCTAATATTAGTAATTTTATTACAAGAGGTAATGGAAGAAGTTATGGTGATAGCTCACTGTCTTCAACATGTGTTTCAAATACTCAAAACAATAGGATTTTAGAATTTGATAAAAAGACCGGGGTGATACGATGTGAGTCAGGGATTTTGCTTTCTGAAATTATCGAGATATTTGTTCCTAGAGGATGGTTTTTAAAGGTAACACCTGGAACAAAATTTGTTACTATTGGCGGTGCTATAGCAAGTGATGTACACGGAAAAAATCATCATAAGAATGGATGTTTTAGTACGAGCTTAATTGAAATTCGTTTAATGTTACCAGATGGAGATATTGTTAATTGCTCCCAACAGGAACACAAGGAGTTGTTTTTTGCTACTTGTGGAGGGATGGGGTTGACAGGCGTTATTTTAGAAGCAGTATTTTCCTTAAAATCAATTTTGTCAAAAAATATAAAACAAACAACAATTAAAACAAAAAATTTGCATCAAACATTTGATGCATTTGAGAAATATTCTGATGCAACTTATTCAGTAGCCTGGATTGATTGTTTATCTAAAGGTAATTCTATTGGAAGATCTTTGCTGATGACGGGAGAATTTTCAGATGACTATGATTTAAAGTACTCTTCTAAGAAAGTAGTTTCTATACCTTTTAATTTTCCATCAATAGTACTAAATTATGTTTCTATTAAATTATTTAATGCATTGTATTACTTTAAGGCCAAATCAGGGGTGTCACATCAGGATGTAGGGCTGGATAGTTTTTTCTTTCCTTTGGATTCTATTGATAGTTGGAATAGAATATATGGCCGAAATGGCTTTGTTCAATACCAATTTATCCTGCCAAAGAAAGAAAGTTTTGAGGGTTTGACAAAAATACTTGAGAAAATTTCAGATAAGGGGTTAGGTAGTTTTTTAGCAGTATTAAAACTCTGCGGGAAAGAAAATGAAAACTACTTATCCTTTCCTATGGAAGGATACAGTCTGGCTTTAGATTTTAAAATACAAAAAGGGTTGTTTAATTTTCTAGAAGAGTTGGATCAGATAGTCCTTGAGTACAATGGGAGAATATATTTAGCCAAAGACTCCAGAGTTGATAAAAGTGTATTTGAAAAAGGGTATCCAAATATAAATCAGTTTAGAGAATTTAGAAAATTACAAGGTATGACAGAAAAATTTACATCATTACAATCAGAAAGGTTAGGGCTATGAATAACAATTGGATATTAATTTTGGGGGCCGGTAGTGATATTGCTATTGCAACTGCTCATAAATATGCACAGAATGGCTACTCTATCTATCTTTGTTCGCGCAACATAGAAGAATTAAAAAAAGAAGCTAGGAATATTAAAATAAGACATGAAGTCAATGTAAAGGTATTATATTTTGATGCATTAGATTACGAATCACATAAGGAATTTTATAATGATTTACCTGTTAAACCAAAAGGTGTCCTGCTTGCATTTGGCCTACTTGGTGAGCAAGAGGCACAACAAAAGCAATTTAAATTAGCAAAATTAGCGATAGACACAAATTATGTTTCCGTTGTGAGTATTTTAGAGATAATTTCTAGGGACTTTGAACTTAGGAAATCGGGCTTTATTGTAGGAGTAAGTTCTGTAGCTGGAGATCGTGGAAGGGCAAGTAATTATATATATGGCAGCTCAAAAGCCGGCCTATCTGTTTACCTTGCAGGTTTGCGACATAGATTGTTTAAATCAAATGTACACGTTTTTACTGTTAAACCTGGATTTGTTGCTACAAAGATGACATTTAATATGGATTTGCCACGAAGATTGACCGCAGATCCAATTCAAGTTGCCAATGCTATTTATAAAGGAATGTTAAGGAAAAAAAATACGGTATATGTAAAACCTATTTGGCGTTATATTATGATGATAATTCGTTCAATTCCAGAGTTAATCTTTAAGAAGTTGAATTTATAGTTTTATATAAGCGTTAGGGTAATTGAATAATGAAATTAAATAATTACAAATGGCTACATATCTTTTCTGTAAGCATTATCGCACTTATAATGAGTATGGTGTTCTGGGGATACGATGTCCTTCTTTTTACTGAAGCAAATGACTGGTTTTTTTCTGCATATGTTGCAGAAGCAGTTATAAGCAATGAAACTAATACATATAAAATTGATCAGTTAAACACACCCAATTCACTCTTTATTTATCTCTATCTTTATATGAGAGATATATTGTTTTTTATTGATCCTTACGATTTAATGAAAGGCATTTTATACACTTCATTTGTAATATCTCTCATTACAGTGTACAAGTTAAGTGAAATCAACTCGTCTTATTCTATTCTTTATCCTTTACTCATGTCATATATTCTTGTTGGGGGGATGGTTAATTACTATATAGGCATACTTGTAATTTTAATTTTTATATATAGACTTGAAACGGTCAAAAAGATGCCCACTTGGGAGTTATTGATTTTTATTTTGTTTGCATACCATGCGCACTTTATGGCAATGCTTCCCATGATGTTTTATATACTTTATAGGTTTGGCATAAGAAAGACGATTCTATTTTCCATAGTGCCATTTCTTTTATTGGTTGCTTACAAGATGACAAATATAGACTACCATGGTGTTAATTGGGGTTATGGCTTTATTGAACATATTCTTTCAATAAGAAGGGTGTTATTGCCGTCATTAGTCGACACTCATTATATTGATAGAGTTTCCCAATATTATTTTTCTTCTAGTTTAAACTTGGCATATGTACTAAGCATTCTTTTTTTGTTTTGGAAGTATAAAGAAGATAAAATAATAAAAGCAGATAGTTACCAGCTAGTCTTATATTTTATTATTATTTATTTTCTAGTGCCTTCTTCTTTGCCTGGCTCAGGGTTAAACATACACGAGAGATTGATAATTCCATTTGTTATATTTTCTTTATCTTATTTTAAATATAGGAATGATAGAATTCCAGTTATTTTTGCATTTATAGGTATATTTGTTGCCATTAATTTATTATTGTCTCAGGAGAAGTATAATCCTGAAATATATAAAGATTATACTGAGTATTACTGCCAATTATCAGAAAGGGATAACAAAAATGGGATGAAGTCAGTAATTACAAACCGTGCAACAATTGGAAGAAGCGCTTTACTTGCAGAATCAATTATTGACAAGAGAATGGTTGATTCAATAGAAATTCCAGTGGGAAATATATTTTTTTCAGCTTCTATCGTTAAAATGAAAGACTCTAATCCATATATTGGAAACCCCCACTGTTTAGATTTTTGATTTAAATGTGTATAAAATTATTACGATACTATGCCCATAAACATTTATAAACTCAGTGAGTCTGTTATTAATTGAGTTGTCAAGTATGGTTTATGTCAACACGATAAAAGTAAAGAGAGTATTTATATATTTGAGAAATATTTAAGGAAAAAAATGAAAGAAAAAAATATTATAGCCGTCCTAATGCCTTGTTATAACGAAGAGGCTGCAATTAAAAAAGTTGTTAATGATTTTCAATTAGCTATTCCCTCAGCTTTGATTTACGTGTATGACAATGCTTCTACAGACAGTACGATTGAAATAGCTACTAAAGCTGGCGCTATTGTACGTACGGAACCTAACAAAGGAAAAGGTAATGTTATGCGTCGCATGTTTTCAGATATTGAGGCAGATATTTATATTGTAGTTGATGGAGATGGCACTTATGAATCTAACAAATGTTCTAAAATGGTCAAAAAATTGACTGATAACAATTTAGATATGGTTGTAGCTACCAGAAAAACTGATAATACTTCTGGAGAATATCGCCGTGGACACGTTTTTGGCAACTGGATGTTAACACGTTCTGTAGCATTAATTTTTGGACATGGATTTACCGATATGCTTTCTGGTTATAGAGTTATGTCACGTCGATTTGTTAAATCATTTCCTATAGCGTCTAAAGGCTTTGAAATTGAAACAGAAATGACTGTCCATGCTCTTCAAGTTGGGGCATCTTATGCAGAAATTGAAACTTTGTACGATTCCAGGCCTGAAGGATCTAAAAGCAAGCTAAATACCTTTAAAGATGGCTTTAGCATCCTACGGATGATATTTCTATTGTTTAAAGAGGAAAAGCCATTTCAGTTTTTTGGATTGTTGTGTTTGTTATTTTTTATAATATCGGTTGCATTATCAATTCCAATATTTTCTACTTACATAGAAACAGGGCTAGTTCCAAAAATACCAACAGCGATTTTAAGTACTGGACTTATGATCTTGTCATTTTTTAGTTTTATTTCTGGAGTAATTTTAGATAGTATCAGTCGATTGAAGCTAGAGAAAAAAAAGGCTAATTATTTATTATACAAATCTTTAAATGGATAGCTGTGAATAATAAAAATACAAACATATTCAATCTGAATCATTTGTTTAAAGATCGTCAAATCTTTGCCATTTTATTATTTTCACTTTTGATTAGACTTGTGTTTATGTGGATGTACCCTAGTCAACATTTCCCTGATGCTGTAGCATACAAGACTATAGGGGAGGAGATATTTTCTGGCAACTTAATCACTAACAATACATATATGCCTTTATATCCTATTTGGAGCTATATAACTGGGCAAGGCATTACTCAACTGTTGATGGATATATTGATATCTGTAGCTAGTATTTTTCTAATTTATGCCTTATCAATGTTTATTTTTAAAGATAGGTCAGCAGCACTTTTATCAGCGTCTGTTGCCTCTATTTATCCACACTTTATTTTTTATTCTATTAGTGGACTCACAGAGATTTTTTACACTTTTTTACTGTTGCTTTATTTTTTACTTTTTTATCGTAAAAAGTTTTTTTTGGCTATTATTATTTCTATTTTAGCCATACTTGTAAGGCCAACTTTAGATTTATTAAATCCAATTATTATTATTTTATTTGTTGGGTTTGTGCATAAGTCTGGATGGAAGTCTGTTGTAAAGTATCTAGGAATATATTGCATTACATATGCAATAATTCTAACTCCTTGGTGGCTGCATCAATACCAAAAGTACGGAGAATTTGTGAGGTTGAATCTTGCCGATGGAATTGTCCTGTATTCTGGCAATAACCCCATCAACAAAACAGGTGGCGGCATTGTTGGAGATGATGTTGATTTGAGCTTATTTGAAAATGAGAAAAATCCGATAATTCGAAATAACAATATGAAAAGTGCCGCTATTGGTTTTATTGTTGACAATCCTAGACGTTTTATTGAATTGGCAGGTTTAAAGTTTTTTCGTTTTTGGAGGTTGTGGCCGCACACTGAGCATTATCAAAAATGGTATGTAGTTGCTGCATCTCTTTTAAGTTATGGTTTAACCCTTTTTTTGGCAATCGGCTTTGTATTACGTAGTGGTAGAAGGCACTTCAGAAATTTACTTCCAATCTTTGCTTTGTTTAGTTATTTAACACTAATACACATGGTTACCATTGGATCGATTAGATACCGCTTCCCTTTAGAGCCATTTTTGATTATTTTTGCTGGCTATTTTTTTCAAGACATAGTTAAAAAATACAGCTGGTTTGATCAAATCATAACTAAAATACTAAAATAACTATTAATTATTATCTTAAATTAAAAAAATAGGAATGACAAAGTTGAAAAAAGTGTTGATTACTACAGTGCCATTTGGCGAAGTTAACAGAGAGCCATTAGACATGCTTGAATCTCATAATATTAATTACCTTATAAACCCTCTTAATAAAAAATTAACTGAAGATGAGTTAATAAAATTAGTTTATGATTTTGATGTAATTATTGCTGGAACAGAACAAATTTCTAATAAAGTAATGGATAAAGCCAAAAATCTAAAAATGATATCTCGTGTAGGTATAGGTCTCGACAGTGTGGATTTAATGGCAGCTGAAAGACATGGTATTATTGTATCCTACACTCCAGATGCGCCAACACCAGCTGTTTCTGATTTAACTATGGGGCTGATTTATTCATTATTGAGAAATCTGCATAAAGCTAACATCCAATTACATCAAAATAAATGGCACAGGTATTTTGGTAATCGGCTGACAAATTGTTGCATTGGAATTATTGGTACTGGCAGAGTCGGAAGTAGAGTTATAAGAAACCTTAAAGCCTTGGGATGTAATAAGATTTATTATTATGACAAGAAGGTTCGTTTAAAAGAAGAGGATGGTGAACAAGTTGTGTTTGCTTCAAAGGATGAAATATATAATATTTCTGATATTATTTCATTTCATCTCCCTTTAGATGTAGAAACAAAAAATATGATTACTATTAAAGAAATGACTTTAATGAAGAGAAATGTTTTATTGATAAATACAGCTAGAGGTGGAATTATTAATGAGGAAGATTTGCATGCAGCTTTAAAAGATAAATTGATTATGGGAGCTGCAATTGATGTTTTCGAACAAGAGCCATACAGTGGAAAATTAATCGAGCATGATAACTGTATTCTCACTTCACATATGGGATCAATGACATTTGACTGTAGAGCACGCATGGAAATTGAAGCTACAGAAGAGGCAATCAGATTTATAACTGGGAAAAAACTTGAAGGAAAAGTTCCAGAAGAGGAATATGACGTTCAAAGAAAGGGATTGTAATACAATGAAAAAAGCAGTTGTGGTAGGTGGTAGTGGATTTATTGGTTCTCATGTTGCTGATTATTTGAGTGATAATGGATATCAAGTAGTGATTTTTGACATTGTTAAATCACCCTGGCTTCGATCTGACCAGGACATGGTAATTGGCGATATTCTTGACACTGAAAATCTTAAGAAAGTGATTAATAACTCTGAAGTAGTTTATAACTTTGCTGCATTGGCAGATCTTAATCAGGCAGTTGATCAACCTATAAAGACTGCAGAAATTAATATTTTAGGGAATCTTAATGTATTAGAAGCATGTAGAGTTAACAAAGTTAAACGCTTTGTATATGCTAGTACAGTTTATGTGTATAGCAGAGAAGGTGGCTTTTACAGGTGCAGTAAACAATCTTCCGAGCATTATGTGGAAGAATATCAAAAAGCATATGGTTTAGATTATACAATACTAAGATACGGCTCATTGTATGGTCCTAGAGCCGACAACACTAATGGTTTATTTCGTATTGTAGATTCTGCCTTGAAAACTGGAAAAATTCAATATAAAGGCGATATTGAGTCAATGCGAGAGTATATTCATGTTGAGGATGCTGCACATGCTAGTATCTCTATTTTGGATCAAGAGTTTAAGAACGAAAGCATTATTTTGACAGGGCAAGAGCCAATGCGTGTTTTTGATCTTCTTAAAATGCTTGCAGAGATTCTAAACTTGTCAGAAGACTCGGTTGAATTCACTGAGGAGCGATATAATTCACATTATATAAGAACCCCATATGCTTACCAACCCAAGCTCGGGCGAAAATATATTCCACCAACTCACGTAGATCTTGGTCAAGGGTTGCTACAAATTATTGGTGAAATTGATGGTCAATAATCCAATATAGTGTCAGAATATTTACGTCATTTGGTTAATTATTCAAAGGTTGTTTTTTGGGATTTTGACGGCGTCATTAAAGATTCAGTTGAGGTAAAGTCTATAGCTTTTGAAAAATTATTTTCGATTTATGGATTTAAAATATCAAGAAAGATTAGGGATCATCATGAGAAGAATGGGGGTGTTTCAAGATTTGAAAAGATACCACTCTATATGTCTTGGGCTAATGAATTGGTTACAAATGAGAGTGTTCAGAAATTTTATAATCAGTTTTCATTATTAGTAAAACAGTCAGTTATCGATTCACCATGGGTCCCCGGTTTTTTAGAGTTTATTAGAAGTAACCAGAATAAGCAAAAGCATATCTTAGTGACAGCAACACCAAAAGATGAAATAGAAGAGATATTGGGAAAATTAGATATCAAACATTTTTTTTATAAAGTTTATGGCGCACCTGTTCTTAAAAAAGATGCTATAGTCATAGAATTAAGTAATTTAGCAATTAAACCAGAAAATGCGATAATGCTTGGTGATTCTAGTAGCGATTATGAAGCGGCAATAGATAACGGCGTATTGTTTCTTTTAAGGTGTACAGATCTAAACAAAGATTTACAAAAAATATGCAAAGATAATACATTTAAGGATTTTATCAATGAATAGATTGGAAGCGATAGTAAATATACGTGAAAAGTTAGATAAGGGTGGTTGTAGTATCGGCAGTTGGATACAAATTCCACATTCATCTATTGCTGAAATTATGGGGCAAGCTGGTTATGACTGGGTGGCTGTTGATATGGAGCATGGTGCGGTATCGGTACATCAATTACCGGATTTATTTCGAGCATTAGAATTAGGCGGGACCTTGCCATTAGTTCGTTTAGCACATGGGAAGCCAAAAGATTGTAAACAGGCACTTGATGCCGGCGCCGGCGGTGTTATTGTGCCAATGATTAAAAGTGCTGAACAGTTAAGAGAAGTAAGGGATGCAATTAGGTGGCCACCAGCAGGAAATCGTGGAGTGGCATTTTCTAGGGCAAATCTTTTTGGTAAGTATTTTAATGACTATATCGAAGAGGCTAAGCAGCCAATGCTGATTGCAATGATCGAGCACATTGATGCAATTGATGAGCTAGATGAAATTTTAAAAGTTAAAGGTCTTGATGCAATCTTGATTGGACCTTATGACCTGTCCGCATCAATGGGTTTAACTGCTCAGTTCGATCATTCTGAGTTTGTCGAAGCAATAAAAGACATTAAGAGTAAGTCAGAGTTTGCCAAGATCCCTTGTGGAGTGCATGTAGTCGAACCTTCGGTTAACAACCTACAGACAAAGGTAGACGATGGTTATCGTTTTATTGCTTATTCAATTGATAGTGTCTTTCTAAATCATGTTGCAACTAAACCAAATACATAAGAAGGGTTAACTTGAAAGAAGAGGAAATAAGGCCTGAATCGATTTTTGATGAGTATTTGAGGCTGGCCAGGATCGATGCTAAGTTCTTTTTTAGTAATGTTGTGTATGAACCAATTCTATGTCCTGCATGCGGTATTAAAGGTGAGCAATCTTTTAGTAAAGATGGGTTTAACTATGAACTGCATTCAAGACGGCGATTTACCTGAGGAAAATAAAGTGTTTGTTAGTTTTGAGCTTTTTGAACATCTGCATTCTCCAGAATTATTTTTAAAACAATTATATAAGTTAATGCTTCCTGGGGATTTATTCATTTTTACAACACTCTCTAGTATGGGTGTTGATATTCAAGGGTTATGGGAAAATTCTAAATCCATATCACCCCCACATCATCTGAATTTTTTAAACCCTTACTCGGAAAAAATACTAATCAAGAGAATTGGATTAAAGGTGTTAGAAATTAATACTCCTGGTAAGTTAGATATTGATATTTTAAGTAACAATGTGAATCTAATTAAAGACAGGTTTTTAAAGACATTTGTAAAGTATGCTTCAGATTCTGAGAAATTAGCATGGCAGGAAACTATATCAGATTCTGGCTGGAGTTCACATATGATGATTTGTTGTCAAAAATAATCAAAACAGGAGGAATATGAATATATTGGCATTAATTCCGGCCCGCATGGGAAGTAGTAGATTTCCGGGGAAGCCAATGGCAAAGATTCTTGGCAAGCCAATGATTGGTCATGTCTATGAAAGGGTTTCAGAATGTAATTTGCTTACAAAAACAGTTGTAGCAACTTGTGATCAAGAAATTTTAGAATATATCGAATCTATAGGTGGTCAAGCAGTAATGACAAGCAATCACCATGAGAGAGCATCTGATCGTTGTGCTGAGGCATTAGGTTATTTAGAAAAGCAAGACAGTATTCAATATGACATTATTGTTATGGTACAAGGCGATGAACCAATGACGCATCCAAATATGATTACTGAGGCAGTAACACCTATGTTGAACGACCCAGAAATATTAGTTACTAATCTACTTGGAGATATTGAAAATATTGAGGAGTTTGAGGATAGGAATTGTATTAAAGTTGTATGCGATCAACATAGTAATGCAATTTATTTCTCTAGAGAACCAATTCCTACACGCAGTAAGTGTGACAATATTCCAATGAAAAAACAAGTATGTATCATTCCATTTACACGTGCATTTCTATTAGAGTATACAGAATTAACCCCAACCCCATTGGAAATTGCTGAATCTGTCGATATGATGCGCGTATTGGAGTATGGTATGAAAGTAAGAATGATTCCAACCAAACATCAGACACATGCCGTTGATACAATCGAAGATTTAAACAAGGTTGAGAAGCTAATAAAAGATTAAATGACATTATCGTGCAAGACTCATCTAATCCTTTTTAAATGGTGCTTGTTGCACAATAGCAACTTATGAGTCGTTTGTTTAACAATACTAATATTCAAAACTCTATACCAAGGAGTATCGCACACTTACTTGGTGTAAATGGAATGAGTTACTTGATATTGTTTCTAATTTCAATTGTAATTTTCAGAACGGTTGATAAAAGTTATTATGGATTGTACGTAATTATGCTTTCCTTATTTGCAGTTGTTGAGCTACTAATGGCAGGGTTTAATGACTCTATTGTTCGATTTTTAAAAGATAAAATCCCGCTTGTCGATAAACAAAATATTGTGTTATTTGTGCTTTACTACAAATATTTTTTAATTTTTTCATTTATTGCAATTGTATATACAGCTAGACAATACGGTTTTTTTGAATTTTTGATTGGTAATTATGGCGAAGTTGCAGATGTAGTAGATAGTTTTTTATTGGTTGCCATTTTAAATGGTCTTTTGAGTGCATTTATTGGTGTTAACAATTGTATTTTGAATGCTCAGCAAAAGTATAAATTAACAGCAAATATAGGTCTTGTAAGAAATATAGTTTATTTATTAATTGTTATTACGTTAAGTTTCTATACACAAAATTATTTATATTATTTATATAGTAGTATTGCTGTGAGTGTTATTTTATTAATGTTTTTATCAATAAAGATCAATAAAGACTTTAGTGAGTTTTCTATTCCTAGTTTGATTAGGTCCAAATTTCGTGTTGATATTGGTAAAAAATATATCTTCCCTTATGCTACCCCACTCACAGGGTCATCATTACTTACCTATGTAAAAAATTACTTGCCAACATTGATTTTAGGTAAAGAATTTTCCTTAGAAGATGTGGCTATATTTTCAATTTTAAAAACTTTCTTTAAAGCACTACATTCTGTTTCTGGGTCGTTTATTAATCCTATGATGTCCAAATTCCTAGAGTTAAAAAATAATGTTCAAGATTTTTCCACAAAGATGAACGCTATTTTTTATGGCACATTCTTTCTAAGACTGTTTTCATTTGCCATACTGTCTTTACTAATGCATTATTTATTTTTAATCTATAAGATAGAATATAATGAAATAAATCAATTTATATTTTATGTTTTGGGACTTGAGTATGTCATTGCTGGCATGATTTTATGTTACGGAATTATTTTACGACTTAACAAAAAAACGAATAAAGTATTAATCGCTAGTATTGTTAGATTTGTAGTTGAATTAACACTGATTTATTTAATTTTACTAGATTATGGCATTATGGCAGCTGCACTGATTTTATTAGTGGCAAGGTATGTTGAAACAGTAGCAACTTATTTCTTTATTAGGCGACAAAGAATTTTTAATAAGTCTGCGATAATAATGTCTATCTTTATTCCAATCATTGCTTATTATTCAATAAAACTGCTTTAGATAATTATGTTTAAAAAAGTTGTAATTAAGCTTGATAATGACTTACTTAATGGCTATTTAAGAGGCATTTATCAGTGCTTCAATAGTATTTTAACAAATAGAAAATATAATTCAGAGTTAAGTGGTCTGAATGGTAAATTCACACATAGTTATTTAGTTCGATACAACAAAAGTCAGAGCAATATGCTCTCCATACTATGTGACTATTATGGATCTGACAAAGGAAGTGCCGATATAAATAATAAACTATACGATTGGCATCCTCATACCTATACTGATTTCTATGACAATAATTTTTATTATTGTAGAAGACATATAAAAAAAGTATTTGAGTGCGGAATTGGAACAGATAATTTAAACTTAAGAGGCAATATGGGAGAGAACGCTAAACCTGGAGCATCTCTAAAGGTTTGGCGAGATTATTTTCCTAATGCAACCATAGTAGGTGCAGATATTGATAAAGAAATTTTATTTTCTGATGAAAGAGTTAGTACATATTTTGTTGATCAAGCCTCTAAGCAGTCTGTGCTAGATATGTGGTATGAAATTGGCTTAGATGATTTTGATTTAATAATAGACGATGGGCTGCATACCTACCAAAGGGGGGGTGTGCTTGTTTGAGAATTCAGTAGAATATTTATCTGGCAGTGGAATTTATGTTATTGAAGATGTTAAGCTTGTGGATTTAGTTAAATATGAAAAATATTTTAAAAACTATAGTGCCCCAACAAATTAAGACAACAATTTAAGATTTCTTATTTCGAACGAGTTAAACTTAATCAACAATTCGGAGTAAAAAATTATGAGTAAAAAACG
>Ga0233435_1000441_pt1 | contig 49237 bp, 47 predicted proteins | sample SI_122_August201_3_FD_182735 | JGI IMG/M metagenome (GOLD analysis project Ga0233435, IMG submission 182735) | Seawater microbial communities from Saanich Inlet, British Columbia, Canada - SI_122_August2016_135_MG | ecosystem: Environmental > Aquatic > Marine > Inlet | place: Canada: British...
AAACCAGAAACTGGGATCATGAGTCACTGGTAAGACTCAATCCAGTCAATGAACAGCAGCTAAAAACTGAAATGAAGCAAGCTGCTTAAATGAGGTGATCAGGCGAAAAGTATGTTGACACCGACCGGTAACGACCGGGGTGAAGTTCAATGGCCTGATGAGGCTGCCTTACTGGTTGGTGGTCGAGCAGCAAAAAATATTGGCTTTCTGATGGAGCTTGGACTAGGGCCGGTAGGTGCAGATGCTGATACAGGTTCTGGTGTTATTTCAGGAGATTCTAATAGTAATGGCATCATGGATGCTGGAGAAGTTTGGGTTGCAGATACTGGCTCCGGAGAAGGAGAGACACATGGTACATTTTTATCAACCAAAGTGCATTTTGCGATAGGTAATAAATTTGCCATTATTCCTTTTTCAACAGATGGACTGGGCGCAGCCTATGGTTTTGAATTATTAAATACAGGGGTTCAGCGTTCTCAAAGACCGATAGAAGATCGCAAGGGATTCAGTGCCTATCAGAAGACTGGTATCTCCTCTGGAGAAGCAACCGGTATTGCTTTTATCTATGAAACCCCCGAGTTATTTATTAACTATTCACATTGGGCACCGACCTGGGGAAATGTTGACGCCAATATTTTTGGAGGATTAGCACACTATTTCAGAATAGGTTATATGCCGAATATCAGTGGATGGGATAGTGGCTTTGGCGCAACGTTAATGGCTGGAAGTGTTGATGTTGGTGCTCATGATCCTGCTGAAGAAGTGTTTGTTGATGGGTTTGGACTGGATGCTCAAATGCAGGGTATGGCCGGCTCTATGCCTCTTGGTGTATATGCAAGTTATGCTGTGGCCCCTAAAAGTTCTGCGTCAGAAACAAATCACTATAACAGTAGCCTTACCGACGATAGTACATCTTTTGGACTGTTAGGAAAACTTGAGGTTTCACCTGGAACATCAGTTTATCTTGCACATAATTCTTATGAAAAAGGTGACTCAAATTCATCTAACACTCTGGGTGTACAAAAAATGTTAGCGCAGAATGTTAAGTTAGAATTGTATGCGGTGAGTAGTTCGGAAGATGATAAAGACTACACAATGCTCATGCTATTTGCTGGTTTTTAATTGAACTGTACCGATATTTATTAAATAAATAATTTCTTAAACAAAAAAATCTGCCATGCAAATAACAAGTATTCGTCAGGTTTTAAAAAGAGGTAAAAAATTATGAAACAGACAATGATGATAAAACTATCAGCTGTTTTTACGGTAAGTACTTTATTGGCATTTAATGTTTTTGCCGATTATTCAAAAAGTTTTGAGGGGTATCGTATTTTCAAATCAAATTGTTCGGTATGTCATGGAACAGATGGCAGAGGGTTTGGTCCGTTAGCCGGTAAACTAGGGACCAAGCCAGCTGATTTGACTAATAACGCCAATTTAAATGAAAAGAGTGATCGTGATTTGTTTCGCATTATAGAAGGTACGGCACCCCATGGAACAGTTTCTAAGGATATGCCTCAATGGGGCATGGCTCTTCCTCAGACTCAAATCAAATCGCTGGTATCCTATATCCGTTATCTTCATAGCAGCAAATACCCTACGATTGGAAATCCTTTAAAAGGTAAAGACCTGTATGATGAAAACTGTGTGTTGTGCCACGGGACTGACGGGAAAGGTGAAGGTGTATTAACTAAAGTCTATAATATGGAGCCAGCTGATCATACAGATGCTGGCAGAATGAATCGTATGTCTAATGATAAAATGCGATTAATTATTTCTCATGGAGAGGCTGGGGCAGGTCTTATGCCGGCATGGAGTGGAACACTGTCTGATTCTGAGATTGACAATTTAATTGGTTATATTCGGATATTATCCTCTAAGTAATAGAGTATCAGTTGAAGAGAAATATTGTTTCTTACTGTTAAAAGATTGCGAATGTTTATTGGACTCTTGCTCAAATTGAGTCCAGTATTCTGATTCGTATTTCCCTGAACTCTTCATCACTGATCAATTTTTCATCTTTCAGTGTCTGCAATTGTTGCAGGCGCTGAACTACTGATTTATCGGTATTATCCTGTTGTTTAGTGACAGTTTGTGTTTTTTCAGTGCAATCAAGAGTGGTTTTTAATCCACTGCTTATTATCTGAGAGTTAACGATAACTGACTTTTCCTGACACCCTTCATGTTTAATGGTAATACGACCATAAAGTGACTCATCTTCTTTGTTGTAAGTGATCGGATGAATGGAGTACTGGTTCACTACTGATGGTGTGGTGCTATGAAATTTACCCATCACATAAATGGAAGCTCCGGTTGGTATTGAATCAACAGGAATATTATTTTTATGTTCTGATAACAGAGGTATTCCACTGCAAGATGAAATCAGGGGGATCCATAAGAGATAAGTTATTAATTTTTTTTGCATATTTCTTTTATTCATTTTTGTTTTGACTCACTAAATAAGTTTCCTACGGTGTTACCTTTTAAAGTTAACCTAACTCGTTCACTCTTTTAAAGTGTTGATGTAAGCCTGGAGGTTGGTATCACTATTGTTCTGGAAATCGATAAAGTCCAGGCCAATTAGGTAACTATCTTGCGATACTCTTCTGGCTGTAATAATACTGCAGTTAGCCTGCAGGTTTTTATATTGATCCAGTTCTGCGGTTAGAGAAATCTGGATATGATCAAGAGGGTGATTTTGAATTCCACGAGATTCAATCTTTTTTGATGTCCATTCATCACAGCTGAACAATAACCCATTCAATGACAGGTTACAGGCTTTAACTTTTAATATCGTGCCATCTTTCAATAGCAGATCAACAGGCATATCAATCTGATGACGAAAGGAGCGTCTTCGATCTTTAAATCCAGGTGTGTGCATTTCAGGTCTAGTCCATGTATTGATTGTTTATTATATTCCAGATATTCAGTTTACTGTGCAGTTTGTAGTGACTGTAACCACTTTTTAAATCCTTTATTATTTCTCAGAAAATAAAGTTTCACGTGCAGCTTCCATTATAGCTGAGACAACTGGGTGATAAATTCGCCGTTCAACTGATATTGCATAGAACTGTTCTTTCACTTGTTCAATTTTGCCAATAGCGGATACCTGGTATTGTACCTCAACTTCTTTTTCAATTGCGGCAGGAGCAATAAAAATTCCAGCTCCCTGTTGCCCAAAAGCTTTCATCAACGCACTGTCATCAAATTCAGCTACTATCTGTGGATGAACACGGTTTTTATCACGCCACTGATCTATTTCTGAACGTAACTGCGTGCCTTTACCCGGTAACAACATGGGCATACCATTCAGACAGTCAGGGAATGGTCCGCTTAAGCGATCTGCCAGAGCTTTTGTGGCAAAGAAGCTAATATCGCATTCACCTAGCTTATGACTATAACCTCGAGTACTAACCGTGGAAGGAATCGGTCGGTCAGCCAGGACCAGGTCCAGGCGGTGTACTGCTAATTCTGCCAGTAATGTATCGAGGTTGGCCTCACGACAAATCATGCGTACGGGTTCAGGCATTTTTAATGCAGGCTGAAGAATTCGATGGGCAATGGATTTGGGTAATACATCAACAACTCCAACTCGAAATAGTTGTGGTCGACCCTCCGGTAACTGGTGCATTATTTCTTCAAGCTCGCCGCCCAGAGAAAAAATTTCATCAGCATAGCTTAATACCTGTCGTCCGGTTTCAGTAATTTCCAAATTGCGCCCAACCCGGGTAAATAGCTCAGCCCCAAGATGTTTTTCCAGTAAACTCAGTTGGCCGCTAATTGTCTGAGGTGTCAGATGCAAGCGTTCACTGGCTCGGGCAACACCTCCTTCCCGCGCAACGGCCCAGAAGTAATGTAAGTGTTTGTAGTTAATCATTGGAATATTATTCACTTCGGATTAATCGAGTAGTGTAGCAGTTATACTCGGCTTTTATAAATTTCTACCGGGTGATTTATTCAACAAAAAGAGTGACAGGAAAAACTATTCTGGTCTAATAGATGGCATAAATTTTATGACAATAAATTGCTGTCAGATTTAGATATTAAATATTTAAAGAGAAATTGAGTATATGAATAATACAACGAAGTCATGGGGATATTTGCTTTTTATGGTGTTTATTGCGGGTGCTTTAGGAGGTCTCACTAATAGCACTGTTGTCTGGAGTTTAGGTGCATTAGGCATAACACCATCTCTCGGGTTTAGTATGGCTCCAGATCTAACTCTGGAATGGCTTGCAAGGCGTATTTTTGCAAGTGGTCTGTGGGGGATTATTTTTTTGATTCCTTTCTATAATAGATCGCCATTAAAAAAAGGGGCCTTATTGAGCATATTGCCATGGCTATCGAGTGCTCTTGTAGTTTTTCCCTTTAGAATGGATGCGGGATGGTTTGGTTTAGGATTTGGTCTTGGAACCCCTGTATGGACATTATTCTTTGCGGCAATCTGGGGTGTTACTGGAACGTTATTCCTGTCTAAATTTTTAAAAAATCAGTTTCAGTAAAATCCATGTAGGGTGCACCCTGCGCACCATGATCTACTAAATCCCAAAATTTGTACCAACACTTATCGCCGCTTGCACCCAGGGGTGATCAGCAGGAACCAGCTTTTTATTTCCGGCAACCTCTGTCAGTGGAACGGCTATTGCTCCATCACCACGAGCAGCAATCATAACGCCAAATTTTTCATTGTGTATTGAGTCTGCGCATGCAGCTCCGAGACGAGTAGCTAACAACCTGTCTGCGGCAGATGGAGTGCCGCCACGTTGTAGATGACCCAGGATTGTTACTCTGGATTCAAGGCCTGTGAGCTTTTCAAGTTGTGCAGAAAGTGTGACGGTATGATTGGCATTTACTGCTTCTATGCTGGCGATTTCATTTTTGGCTTTTTTACGGGACTTTTTATCCTTGGCCTGTTCTTTGGCTGATCTGGCCTGAGACATTAACTTTGCCTGATCGACGGGTAAAGCGCCTTCTGCCACGGCTACAATGCTGAAGTTTTTGCCGCTTTTTACGCGTGAACGTATAGCATTAGCAACGATTTCAATTTTATATGGAAGCTCGGGTAACAGGATGACGTCTGCTCCGCCAGCGATTCCTGCTCCTAAAGCCAGCCATCCAGCCTTGTGTCCCATAATTTCTACCACAATAATTCTGTGATGGCTGTGAGCTGTGCTGTGTAGCCTGTCTATTGCCTCGGTGGCAATACCCAGTGCGGTATCAAATCCAAAGGTGGTATCGGTTAAACCGACATCGTTATCGATGGTTTTTGGGAGTGTAATGATGTTGAGCCCTTTATTGAGTAGCTCCAGTGCATTTTTCTGGGTGCCTCCACCGCCAATACAAACCAGAGCATCCAGATGATTCGCGTGATAGTTTTCGACAATAATGTCGGTCATATCCTGTTTCTTTCCACCAAACATCATGCGATGAGGTTTGTCACGGCTGGTACCCAGTATGGTTCCTCCCCGGGTAAGAATGCCTGAAAAAATCTCACCATCAAGGCGGACAGAGCGATTTTCCACCAACCCTTTGAAGCCATCCAGGAAGCCTAATACCTGCATATCGTAACGGCCTTGTGCGGTTTTTCCCACTCCTCTGATGGCAGCGTTGAGTCCGGGGCTGTCACCTCCAGCGGTTAAAATACCAATATGCTTTGTCATGTTGTGCCTTCTTTATGGGTAATTGGAGTCTGAAAAATATAACATATCCTATCCTGTGATGGATTGGAATTAATTGAGAGGGGTCAAGAGGGTATTATGAACCTTCATCAGCAAATTGTTGGAAAGGTAGGGGGTAAAACTTAAGCTTTCTTAACTGGAAGAACTATAATTGGTTCAAATAAGTAAGGGTGATAGTGTTATGGATTGGTAAATCGTGCAGATATTGCTCTTTATAAAGCAGAGATAAGGTGGACGAAATAGAGTAGTGGTTGAAATCTCAGAAGCTGAGAAGGGCAAAAATATTTAACATAAATCTGGGTAGAAAATTTTTCAGGACAACTTTAAACCCAGCCTTTAAACGACGCTACATTACCTGAAATTATCGAGAATTTTAATCAACATATATGAATAAATTCGAAAAAATATTATCGAAAATTGACCTTTTTAAAAATCTTGATGAAGGGGTTAGAAAGGATATTTCCCGGTCTTTTAAAATCGATCAATTCCAGTTGGGTGAAAAGCTTATTGAAAGTGGTAAAAAAGCGAATCGGTTTTTTATTATCTTCAATGGCAGGGTTGAGTTGCAAACACCCAATTTACTGGGGCATATAAAACGCCAGGTTGAATTAGAAGATTGTTCAACACTGGGTGAAGTCGCGCTGCTAACTAAAACACCCTATACATCTGATGCTGTTGCATTGGAGAAAACTATTGTCTTTTATCTTGGTGATATTGAGTTTAATCAGCTCCTTGAAAAGCACGAATCATTTGCTGATAACATGACCAGGTTAATGACTGAGCGTATGGCTCAGGATGGTGGCATCAACAAGGTCGGACGTTATACGCTTACAAAACAGATAGGTGAAGGCAATATGGCTCATGTATTTGAAGCTCATGATCCGATGCTGGAGAGAGATGTAGCTATAAAAATGCTGAAATATGATTTAACTCATAACAAAGATTTTTTAAGCCGCTTCGAACTTGAAGCAAAAATAATTGCTAAATTGAATCATCCCAATATTATCAATGTGTACGAATCGATTAGTGAGTATTCCACTCGTTTCATTGTTATGGAGAGGCTCAATGGCAGGGACCTGGATCAAATTTTAAAACAGAAAGGTCCTTTAACAATCGTGGAGACGAGAAAAATTTTGTATCAGGTTGCATGTGCTTTGCAATATGCTCATTCTCAGGGTGAGCATGGAATCATCCATCGTGATATTAAACCGTCTAATATATTCATTGATGATCAGGGGCATGTCAAGTTGACAGATTTTGGTATCGCGAAACCTCCTGCTGATGAAGTGACGATGATACTAGGAACGCCTAAATATCTGTGTCCTGAAATTATTCAGGGAAAGGCATTTGATGGACGATCTGATATTTACTCATTGGGTATTATGGCCTTTACGATGCTAACCGGTAATCCACCATTCTCATCAGGAAATTTGTCTGAGTTATTGTCTTTACAAGTCAATAAAGTACCACCCGATATAAAAAAATACCGTCCTGAAATTGATAATGATTTAAGACTTTTTATTGAGAGGTCTCTTATTAAAAATCCTGATGACAGGATTTCTGACTGGAAACTGATAAAAGTTCTGCTAAAACCTGGAGCAAGCCGTGATCTGGCCCCTTTAGATGGTGATGAAATAGCGTTTATTACCCGCATTCAAAATGGCTCATACCAGAAAACTGCGCAGATTATAAACAAGTTAAGAAAAATGCTGGAAGATGATGGAATCGAGCATAGTTTTGAAGTGCTAAAACAAAAAAGCTAAGCGGGGAATAGCCAGGGTAGAGTCATCTTCTGGTTTGATATCACCAAAAAGCAGTTCGATTTGGTGAGTTAATCCAAAGCGGCTACCCACTCCCTGTACTCTGTCCAACCCATTATATCCAGGATTGAAACAGCTTCTAAATTATCAAAGCCTTCGACCAGAAATAATAAAACTGGTTTGTATTATTCATTGAATGCTACTGAACACTAACGCCATGAGTGATGTTGATATGTCCGTTATTAGTGATAAGTGATAACTTTCCTGTGCCACTTGTTTTTGAAAGTTTTGGTCCATAGATAGATGTTTTACCGTTACTCGTTGAGCTCTTAACTCTGGCATCAATTATTCCTGAACTTACAACAGATAATCTTCCGTTTGAAGAGTGTACCGTTCCATTACCTTGCCAGTTTCCATTTAGCTGTACTCTTACTTTGCCGTTAGAGGTATCCAGATTAAAATCAGGAGATGAGCCGTTGTATTCGATGCGTCCATTAGATGTGTCAGCTTCAATACGATCTCCTCCCACTATAAAAATAGCACCATTGCTGCTTTGCGCATTGATGTTTTTGAAGCCTGCTGGAATTGTAATTCGACCATTACCGGTGTCAACATCCAGATTCCATTTTGCGGGAACCTTCAATTCCGTTAAATGAGAGCCGCCATTATTTCCTTTGAGTTTAAGGTTTAGAGTATTACCGTTTGTGGTGAAAACCCACTCCATTTTTGATAGGCGCTTGTGTGCCTGGTCTTCATTTTTACCATAGGCCCAGGTTTTAGCGACGCCTTGCAGTGTGGCATTATCTTCGCCAGTCACCAGTGTGACTTCGCCATTGAAGGAATCGATTCTCAGGGTATCGAGCTCCTGATTTCTATTGAATTGAAGAGCATCATCACGAAAAACCTTGTACCTGTTCGTATCAAAGCTGATAGCGCAAGAAGAGAAAGTAAGCAGAAAAAAAACTGCTAGCACGGTTTTGGTCTGAATTTCTAAATACCTCATTTTTATTTCCCAGTTCTACCTAAAGTTATAACTTGTGATTCATTTGTGTAAATAGACTTTTTTTCTCTGGCTAATAATGGAATTAGAAGCTTACTATTTCGTTATTTGCCAAAACTATTTTGGTGTTGTAAGAAATCGGCTGAGCCACTATAGCTAGATGGGTTACTGTAGTATTGTAATTTTTAGCGATAAGTTGATTGGCTAACTTTTTCTCCATACGAGCAGTTAGTTCTGTCTGAGCTTTTTTAGTCCAGTCAATGAGTGAGCTTTCGGTCTGCGTCATCAGCTGATTTTCAGCAATAGTAGAATCATCAGCAAAAGTAGCCTGCATGCCAAATGAAGTGGTTATGAATATGGCGATAGTTAATATCTTGTTTAGTTTTAACATGTTGTTTCTCCTGAGTAATTGGTTAGGCTTTTGCCTGTCGTTGTAATGTTAATAACACTAATCGTGCCAACTTCTTAAAAAGACATGTAAGTCATTGTTATTTAGGGGAATAGCTTGTGTTTTTTAAATGTAGTTATTATTTTGGGCGTTTCATGTTGTGGTTATATAAACCGATAGTTGGTTAAAAAAACCAATCTAAGCTGTTTTATTGACCGCGGGCTTCTATCAGTAATCTAGAAGTGTGGGTAGGGTGCGCCATGCGCACCATTGGGATTGGAACTAAAAATCATTGGTGCGCGCGGCGCACCCTACAGCTCCTCCACAAAGGTAAGCTCCTCAGGAGGTGACTTTTAGTCTTTAATGGGTGATTGTCCTGAGTAATCCAATGATACAATATTATGATTGTCACTTAGTTTAACTGTCATATTGGCTTTATCTGGCAATAACTCCAGACAGTTGCGAGTTATTCGCTCATAGTGTTGAATGAAGCGGTGAACTTGTTGCCGGGTCATGACTGCCTGGTTATCACTTGCTGTTAGGGCAAGTTTTTCCTCTTGCAGCCATCTCCATTCATATACTTTTTCAAAATTAGGTATTTGCAGGAAAATTAGGTAATCGCTCAGGTTAAATAGATGTTGATGGTAAGCTTTTAATTGTTCGTTAACATAACTCCGCCAAACACCATCAGGATCTTCTTCTGACTCAAGAGTATTTATGGGGTTCTGTAATGCTTCCTTTTCCTGAAAAGGAGCCGCAGTGCACCAGCCTTCAAATAAAATAATATCTACCGGCTTATCAATTTGTTTCCAACTTTTTTCACTGGCCCTGTCATCAATTGCCTTATTAAATTGAGGTAGAGTGCACGACTGCTTGTGCGATAACTTTTGCATGCAATCTACGGCCAGCTGTATATCGTGAGTACCTGGAACCCCACGGGTTGCAAGTAATGGGTGTACATCTTTAGATAGTTTTTTGCGCTGAGCTTTGGTCAGGTAAAAGTCATCAATAGATATATCTATGGTGTTTAGACCGAAATGATGAGTCAGAATAAGGCTTAAAAAAGCTGTAAGTGTCGATTTACCTGAACCCTGTGAGCCATTTACATTGATCAAAAGCGTATCTTTTTTTTGCTGATGTTGTCTGGCAATCTCCTGTGCTATCGGGATATACCAGTTTTCAATTGTGTCGAAAAAATCAAACGGTAAGCTGTGTTTTTCAATTTCCTGTTGCAGAACTTGTTTTACTGATGTTGAGTACACGGCAATAAATTATTGTTTATAAGAGTTTTTATAGTATTGTATATTTTGAAATTTTCAATATATCGATAAAGAAAAATACGCATGCTGATAATTACTGCTGATGAGATTAATAACCTTCTTGCTTATTCTGAGCTCATCGATGCGTTACGACAAACATTCAGATCAGGAGCTGAGGCACCATTAAGGCATCATCATAAAATAACAGATAGTTCAGGTCATGACGCTACGTTATTACTTATGCCTTCCTGGTCGGCTGATCAGGGTTTTGGTGGTATAAAGCTGGTGAATGTTAACCCAAAAAATAACTTAAAGAATCTACCAAGCATCTCGGCCAGTTATCTTTTATTTGATGTTGAAACGGGTCAGCATCTCTGCCTGATGGATGCGAGCATAATGACATCTAAAAGAACAGCTGCGGCTTCAGCTCTGGCAGCAAGTTACCTGGCAAGACCAGAATCAAACAAATTGTTGGTAGTAGGTGCCGGTAAAGTTGGTAGTGAGCTTGCAGATGCCTTTAAACAGGTTCTTCCTATCGATGAAGTTTTAATCTGGGATAGAAAAAGCTCTCAAAGTAAAATTCTGGTAGAGAAATTAGTAAGTGAGGGTTGGAATGCAAAAGTTGCTCATTCACTTGAAGAAGGGGTAAAGTCTATGGATATTATTTCATGTGCCACGCTTGCTGAAGAACCCATTATTCAGGGGGAATGGTTAAGACCTGGTCAGCACGTGGATCTGATTGGCTCTTTTACCCCGACAATGCGTGAAGTGGATGACATGGCTATGCAACGTGCTAACATTTTTGTGGATACACAAGCGGCGGTTATCGAATCTGGTGAGTTTCAAATACCCTTGAACAGTGGTGTGATCAACAGGCAGGATATCGGGGCTTCTCTTTATGAACTCTGTTCGATGGATAAAAGCTGGAGAAACCTTGAGGATATTACCCTTTTCAAGGGCGTTGGGCATGCTGTTGAAGATCTCACGGCAGCTATATTGGTGTATAAATCGATAACCCAGGAGAAAAAATAATGATCTCAAAATGTGACGGTAATCTTTATATTATTCCTGTTACTTAATTCCATCTGCACTTGCCAGCAGAGTGGCATTACCACCAGAAGCTGTAGTGTCAATGCATAAAGACCTCTCGAGAATGAACCCCCTCCAGTCCTGAGGATCAGTGAGTAGAGGTAATATTGCCCCAGCTCTGCGTGCTAGAACCTGCCTGATGGCCATCAGGTCATGTTGATCTGATGTTATGGCCAGGCCTGATAATCCGTTCAGTGCAGCTAATGAATCGATGTTTAAAGAGCTGGAAAGTAGTGTCATTACTCCTTCATTGAGCCCATATTCAACGGTAGCTTTGTAGAAAGCTAAAGTCTCTGGTTTTTTATCCAGTATGACGACTGCATTACCGGTTAATAGTCCGAGGACTGCAAACTGTAATGTGTGTGTTCCAGTGCAAATAAACACGCCACGCCCGTGCAGTGACAACTGGTTGTCTTCACCTGTTGGGCCTTTTAAGTCGAGAGGGGAGCAATCATATGTAGAGCTGGATTTGAGGGCAGAAATTATACTTGATTGAATTGATGTGCTTGCAATTTTTGAGATCTTAAGCAGTATATTTCGTCGGTCTTTTCTACTGTTCCAGTCGGGTTGAACAAGTTGTGCCGCTGTTAGGGTTTGTTGTAACTGGTCAGTGATATTTTCGTTAAGTGTGCTATCTGTAGCTGATGTTGTTTTTTGATTACGAGCTTCTAATGAGACGTTTCTTGAGAAGCGATATAAATAGTTAGGACCGCCGGCCTTTGGACCCGTACCCGATAGGCCTTCTCCGCCAAAGGGTTGAACCCCCACTACGGCACCTATCTGGTTGCGGTTGATGTAGAGATTGCCAACATGGGCTTTGTCACAAATCTGTTGCACACGGTTATCTACACGGGTATGTAGTCCCATGGTTAACCCATAGCCAGTAGCATTAATGGTGTCGACAACTTTCTCCAGATCCTTGCTCTCGAAAGTGACTATATGCAGAATTGGCCCGAATATTTCGTTGTCCAGTTGCTCAATACTATCAATTTTATAGACAGCTGGCGCTATAAAGGTGCCGGAGCAGGCGGTATTATCTATGTCTACTTTTTTGATCAGTCGACCTTGTTTCTCAAGCTGCTTGCAATGTTCTTCAATCGTGTGAAGTGCTTCATCGTCAATAACGGGGCCAACATCGGTAGTGAGATCCCAGGGGTTGCCGATAACCAGTTCATCCATAGCACCTTTTAGCATGTTAATAATTTTATCGGCAATATCGATTTGAAGGTATAAAACACGCAAAGCAGAACAACGTTGTCCGGCACTTTGGAAAGCAGAACTCACTATATCTCCAACAACCTGTTCAGCCAGAGCTGTTGAATCGACAATCATGGCATTCAAACCTCCTGTTTCAGCAATAAGAGGAGCGGTCGGGTCGGCATGATTTGCCATTGCTTTGTTGATGGCTCTGGCAGTCTCTGTGGAACCCGTAAAACATATTCCATCGATTAAGGGGGATGATGTAAGCCTGGCACCAACCGTGGGGCCATCACCTGGTAGTAGCTGGATAACATTGTCAGGAATTCCTGCTTCAAGCATCAGCTCAACGGCACGAGCGGCGATTAAAGGTGTTTGTTCTGCGGGTTTGGCAATAACCGAATTTCCTGTGACCAGAGCTGCAACAATCTGGCCGGTAAAAATAGCCAGAGGGAAATTCCAGGGGGAGATGCAAATAAATACTCCGCGTCCCCGGTAAGAACTATTGCTGAAATCCTTGCAGGCTGTCACGGCATAGTAACGACAAAAGTCGACGGCTTCACGAACTTCACCGATAGCATCTGGAATCGATTTCCCTGCTTCACGGCAAGCCAATGTGATTAGCTCTACAGAATGTTGCTCATACAGGTTTGCAAGTCGCTGCAAACAGCTTGCACGATGTTCAACAGGGAATTCTCTCCATTCATTGGCTGCACTTTTGGCTCGGATGAGAGTTTCATCAACCTGTTGAGTCGTTGACTCGAAAGCATCGCCGACATGATCAGAGTGATCAGCAGGATTGTAAATATGTAGTTTCTTACCTCTTTTTTCTCCATCGGCAAGTTTTGCTGATGCAAGCCATTTATGCTTCCTGAAAGCACTTCTCGCGATGTCGAGTTCCTGAAGAACAGATGGGTTGGCAATATTCAAACCTTTTGAATTATATCGCCCATCGCTAAGGATAAATCGAGGTAAGGGAATTCGGGGGTTTGCAATCTGGTCTTTGGCTTTAATGATGCTGATGGGGTCACCAACAACTTTTTCGGGCGGTACGGATTCATCAAGTACCTGATTTACAAAAGAGCTATTAGCACCATTTTCCAGTAAGCGGCGAACCAGGTAAGCGAGTAAATCTTCATGAATACCGACAGGTGCATAGATGCGACATCGACTTTGGTTTTGTGATCGAATAACTTCATAAAGTGATTCACCCATTCCGTGAAGGCGCTGGAATTCAAAGTCGTCACGGTTACCAGCCATGTTGAGAATGGCTGCAGCGGTATGAGCATTGTGTGTGGCAAACTGCGGGTATATTCGATCAGTCATGGCTAAAAGTTTTTTAGCACAGGCCATGTAACAAGTGTCGGTTGAGGCTTTACGGGTAAATACCGGATAAGCTTCAAGCCCTTCAACCTGAGCGAGTTTTATCTCGGCATCCCAGTAAGCGCCCTTGACCAGGCGCACCATTATTTTACGGTCGAGACGTGAAGCTAATTGATGCAGCCAGTCGATAACATAGGGAGCACGGGGTGAGTAAGTCTGAACGACCACTCCAAGTCCATGCCATCCTTTCAGGTCTGGATTGGATAGCACGGCTTCAATGATGTCGAGGGATAGATCCAGACGGTCTGCTTCTTCTGCATCAATATTGAATCCCATGTTGGCATTTTTGGCCAGGTGAACCAGACTGGCAACGCAAGGTACAAGTTCCTTGAGCACGCGATCGCGGTTGGTAAATTCATAACGAGGGTGTAATGCAGATAGTTTTACAGAAATTTCGGAGTTTTTAGTGATGTCGGAGTGACGGTTATTCTCTGATAAAACTGAAATGGCTTTGCTATAGGCCATGAAGTAATGCTGTGCATCCCCTGCTGTATGGGCACCTTCGCCCAACATGTCGTAGGAATAAGTATAACCTTTGAGTTCCATGCTGTGAGCCCGCGTCATGGCTTCCTGAATGTCTCGCCCAAGCACAAACTGATGACCGAGAATTTTCATGGATTGGGCTACCGCTGTGCGAATTACAGGTTCGCCAATACGTTTTAGTAGCAGGCGAATATTTCCACTAATATCCCAGTTGTTAGTTTCTTTTGAGTCGATCACTTTGCCTGTCAACATCAGAGCCCAGGTTGATGTATTGACCAGTGGAGAAGTGGAGTGACCTAGATGACGGCTCCAGTTAGCGGGTGCTATTTTATCATTGATGAGAGCATCGATAGTGCTGTCATCGGGTACTCTTAGTAAGGCCTCTGCGAGACACATAAGAGAAACACCTTCCTGTGTGGATAACCCATATTCAGCAAGGAAAGTTTCCATCAACCCTGGAGACTTAGCTGAACGAAGTTCTTTGACGATGGCAATCGCATGTTGACTTATTTTGTTCAGTAACTCTGTGCTCAGATCAAGATTATCGATTAGCCCTTTAACGGCGTTGCTCTCATCACAAAGATAGGCGGCACGTATGTTAGATCTCAGTTTGTCATTAGCTATTTTCAAGAAGTTATTTGACATGATGACACATCCTTAGGTAGATAGTTTTCTGGGTAGTGAAAGCTATAAAAAGAATATCAGAAAGGGAAGGTAGAGTTAAATCCTACTGGTAGATTCATTCTCTTTTGGATTTTTTCCTAATAAATTTCTTTTATTAGAAAAATATTTTATTGGTGGAATGTAGTGTTTTGATCTAGTGTGGTATTTCACTGTTATTAAATTTGTTGCTGAATATTAACGTTAGTCTGGATATTTCAACTGAATTATCGAGCATTAAGGAGATAGTTGCATGCAAAAAAATCCGATACAAAACAGTAAATTGCCCTTTAGATGTCGAATGGTATGCGTGTCGCTGGTTGGTGGTTCGCTTCTTCTTGCCTTTGTTTTTTTACTCTTTTACATAAACCTGATCACCATTGAGGCTGCTTTGTGGACCGCTATGGTTATTTTTATATCGATCGCGATTTATGAGTCAATTCTGTTGTCATTAATTACCCGATGTATGATTAATGGAATCAATAAGAGTCCTGAGAATACCTGACTTTAATGTTGAAACTGGTAGTTTATTGCCAGCTCATGAATTAATTTTATGATTTGAAGGCAGCTGAAGTGCTTCGATAATGGGTAAATGATCTTACTTTTCTTTGTAAGTTTGCACTGTGCAACTAGCGAGTGAAAGTGAATTGGTGCTTGTTGAATAAATTAGTTTAACAGTTTACTGAAGTAATCCATCAGTCCATTTTTTCTCTGAGAGAGGGGACTGCTGTAATCAGGACTAGTATTTGAAAAGTATTTCAACCTTTCTAACCCATTTAAAATAAGAATTTTGTCTTCGTTCAATTCTTCACTGAACTGAGTGGTTGTGTCATCGGACATGTTTACAGAATATTTGTTGTTTAAGTGTCTACGAGTATATCCCGTGATTTAATGTGATATGTGTTCTGCTTCACATTGGACTTTGAAATTTAATAGTTTGCTTTTTTCTGTGCGCTAAGTCACAGCTGCGTTTTCCAGGTTTAAGCATATGCTCGTTTCTACATTATCTTGATGCAGGTTTCTGCATTAGATTTGTTAATAATGAAAAGCATTTCGCAATACTCTGAGTTTAGATCGACCGGGGTAGGATCATCTGAGCAGTTGCAACCCGCGATAATACTGGAATAAAAAATACCGGCAGTTATTAAAATATTCTCAGATTGTTCATCCATGCTATTTACCATGACCTGAAGGTTATCTCTGGTCGCATAACTGCCCAGAAGTAATGCCTGTTGCAATGGTAATTCTTCTAGTGAGAGTTGCGTGATCTGTTCAATAAAAGTTAGTTTAAATTGCTCGGTGTTCCATGCGTGCAGTGATTTAGTTAATGTTAACATTGTGGCGGTAGCTCAGGGATTCTGAATTTATTGAGTATAGCGAAAGACGGGAGATAAGTTCTCAAATATGTTAGCTTGCCATGTTGTTATTTCACTCTGATTTGCGGAACCTCTGATCAATGAATGATTTTTTTATACTGGCTAGAAATGCCCCCATTCGTCTTGAAGATCGCAGCAATAGAATGACTATTACTACTCACTTCAAAACAAATCGGAACATTTCTATCTCAGCCTAAAATTAACCATCATCAACCAGAGGTACCTTAGAAAATGAATCCCATCCTGTCAGCACAAAATTTAATCAAGACTTATCCTGATGTTACCGCCGTAGATGGTATAGGTTTTGAAGTGGAAGCTGGTAGTTGTTATGGCTTGTTGGGCCCGAATGGCGCAGGGAAAACCACGACCATGGAAATGCTGGAAGGTATAATTCAACAGGATTCAGGTGAAATTTTTTATCAGGGTCAGGTTGTGGGTACCAGTTTTAAACATGAAATTGGTATTCAGTTTCAGTCGACATCTTTGCTGGATTATCAGACAGTGATTGAAGCACTGGAAATGTTTGCTGCCCTGTATGAAAAAACAGTTGACCTTCATCAATTAATTGAGTTATGTCATCTTAAGGAATTTATAGATAGGGATACACGTAAACTTTCCGGGGGACAACGACAACGGTTGTTACTGGCGATAGCACTGGTTAATGACCCTAAGCTGGTGTTTCTGGATGAACCAACCACCGGGCTTGATCCGCAGTCGCGGCGTAATTTCTGGCACCTGATCGAAAATATTAAACAGGCCGGGAAAACCATAATATTAACAACTCACTACATGGAAGAAGCGTATCGTTTATGTGATCAGATTGCGATTGTTGACCAGGGCAAGATTATTATCGAAGGAAATCCTGATGAGTTACTTAAACAACATTTTGCTGCATCCATTATCAGATTAGCTAAATCATCTATTAATCAACCGGAAAAACTACCGGATGATATCAGGTTGGTTGATGGGCAGTATGAAATGTTCACTGATGATGTGCCGGAATCTATTTCACGTCTGGAAAAACTGGGCATAGGCCTGGGAGAATGCCAGATAAGCGCGCCCACTTTAGAAGACCTTTTCCTTAAACTGACCGGCCATGCGTTGAGAAGCTAATGAGTATTCAAAGAATGTTGGCGGTCATGCGTGCTCGCTTTCGTGAGTTTTACCGGGATACTGCTTCCTGGTCATGGAATCTGGTGATGCCAATTCTGATTATTATCGGGTTTGCTTTTATCTTTAGTGGTGATTCAGAGGATATGTTTAAGGTTGCTGTATTGCAAAATGACAGCAAAACTGACATTGCGTTTCTAAAAACTGACTATATCCGTTTTATAAAAGTATCTGAACTTGAGGCTGCAATAACCAAGGTTCAACGGCATCAGATTGATATGTTGCTGGATTTAACTGGCAAACCAAAATACTGGATTAATGAACATTCAGCGAATGGTTATATGTTGGAAAAATTATTTCATGAGTCCTTTCAGACCAGCTCTTTAGCCTATCATCGTGAACTGGTGACGGGGCAGGATATTCGCTATGTGGACTGGGTGATGCCCGGAGTACTGGCGATGAATATGATGTTTTCCTGTTTGTGGGGTGTTGGATGGGTTGTTGTACGTTACCGAAAAAACGGAGTGTTGAGACGATTACAGGCGACACCGCTAACGCCATTTGAATTTTTGAGTGCGCAGGTCATTGCTCGAATGATCATTGTGACAGCGGTGACTTTACTGGTTTTTATCGGTGCAGATCTGGTGGTTGATTTTACTATGCAAGGATCATACCTGGCACTGTTTCTGGTGTTTTTCAGTGGGGCAGCGTGTTTAACCAGCATGGGTTTAATGGTCGCTACACGGCTGAAAACAGAGGAAGTTGCTGATGGATTGCTGAACCTTTTGAGCTGGCCGATGATGATTTTTTCAGGTGTATGGTTCTCGATGGAAGGCACTCATCCTGTGGCTCAATTTATTTCTCAGATGTTTCCGTTAACACACCTGGTAGATGCTTCACGGCGTATTATGATTGATGGAGTAGGTGTTTCAGGTGTGGCTTTTGAAATTGCTTTATTGAGTGGTTTGACTTTGTTGTTGCTGTTTGTTGCTTCACGGCTTTTTAGGTGGTCGTGATTGTAGTTATTTCTAAAAAATGGTGCGCACGGCGCACCAATCTTTAACCTTTCCCACGATAAATTTCAAGTTCTGCTGCTCTTGTTTCGTTGGTAGGTCCTTCCACAATGATGACATCATCTGCTAATAACAAAGTGTCTGGATTTGGACTATCAGTTCGAATGCCATGCCTCACCAGAGCGATTAATGTGGTGTGCTGATCAAATACAAAACTATTAATGGCTCTACCAACTGAAGGTGATCCTTCCAGAACTTCTATGCTGTGCAAATGATGGAAATGCTCAGGATGTTCATAATCTTCCTGGCTATGGAAAAATGCCCGCACACGAGAATAGTGATTGCTTCGTGCCTGGTCAATCATGTCATCTACATCGGCTCTTTCCAGCCCAAAATGGGTCAGGGCATGCCAGGCTAACATCATGCTTGATTCAACAGTATCAGGAACCACGTCGGTAGCGCCTGTTTCGAGTAATTCTTCCAGATGCAGGTCATCACGCGTTCTGACAATGATAGGAATATCCTGCCTTAGTTGTTTAGCCGTGCGAGTAATGTGATGACTGATATTAAAATCATGGAAAGTGATGACGACTGCACGAGCATGATCTAAACCAGCATGTTGTAAAACTTCAGGGTGGCTACTATCTCCGTAATAAACGGGTTCGCCTGCATCCCAGTTTTCATTGATTAAATCGGGGTCAAGTTCAAGTGCCAGAAATGGAATGTTAGCCTGTTTTAAAAACTGTGACAGGTTCTGTCCGGTGCGTCCAAAGCCACAAATAATGACATGGTTTGATACATGGTCTGCAGCCTGTTCGATGTGGGTATCATTCTGTTTTTGCTGGGCCAGATAATCAGGGCTTAGAAACTTTGCAATCTGGCCGTTATAACGAATTATCATGGGAGAAATTACCATGCTAAAAACGATTGCCGCGATAATGGGTTGACTCACTTCAAGAGATAATAATCCGCTGCTTAATCCTACTCCGAGTAAAGCAAAACCAAATTCACTACCCTGTCCTAAGGATATTCCAGAACGAATGGAAACACCTGTTTCATTACCCGAGAGTCGTGCTATCAAAATGACAGCCAGTCCTTTTCCTAAAATCAATCCTAGTGTCAGCACTAAAACAGCAATCGGATCGGTGAGTAAAATATGCCAGTTAAACTGGGTACCCACTGAGATAAAAAATAGTCCCATTAATACATCTTTAAAGGGACGAATTTCTGTTTGTACCTGATGTTGAAATTCAGTTTCGGCGAGCATGATACCAGCCAGAAAGGCACCCATTGCCAGCGATAATCCCAGTTTCCAGGTCAGCCAGGCCGCCAACAAAGTGATTAATAAAATAAACAGGGTGAATAATTCTGATGAATAAGTGGATGAAATCCAGTGTGTGATGGGGCGAATAAGATAAGTTCCCACTACATAGATAATGCCGAATGCTATGGCTCCTTTGAGCAGTGCGAGGCTAATAGGCATAAACAGGCTGCCGGCTTCAGGTTGAGCGAATATTGGAATCAATACCAGAAAAGGTACAACGGCCAGATCCTGAAACAATAAAACCCCTAGAGCAATATGACCATGTCGACTGTGTAGCTCGTGTTGTTCGGTAAGCTGTTTTACCACGATGGCGGTTGATGATAATGCCAGTGCTCCACCCACCGCAAAAGCTGCCTGCCATGACATGCCTAACCACATAGCTAAGCCTAGTGTGCTAAATGTTGAAATAAAAACTTGCGCGAAACCAATACCAAAAACGATGCTTTTCATCGACATGAGTTTAGGTATTGAAACTTCAAGACCAATTGTAAATAACAGAAATACAACGCCAATTTCGGCGATTTGTTCGATGGCTGCCGATTCTGGAATCCAGCCTAAGGTATGGTGTCCAGCCAGCATACCGACCAGCAGGTAACCGAGAACAGATGGCAGGTTTATTTTGCGAAAAATAGCCACGCTGATAACAGAGAAAAATAACAGGATGAGAACCTGATTTAACTGGTCAAAGTCATGCATAATGATTAATCCCTAAATGTTGATGTTATTAATTTTGTAACTACTCAGCGTATTCAAAAAAGTCAAAAAAATTCACCACGAAGTCACGAAGTACACAAAGGTACATTGTTATTTAGCAATATACTTTTTAAATTATGACAATGGCTGATTTATCCAATTACTTTTAGCATTATTTGTTTTTCTTCGTGAGCTTCGTGACTTCGTGGTGAAAAAAATCTTTAAATTTATAGAAAAATTGAAACTCGTTGAGTAGTTACTTTATTTTTTTAATAAACTGTCCAGTGATACCGTATTTTCCTGTATTGGGTTTTCCACTTTCTTGATCTGAAAATATTTATAACCATTCAGCATAGCAGAAATTTGAGCACCGCTGCCTTTGATGTCATGCAATAAAACAAATGCTATATGTGTCAGAGTGAAATATAAAATAATGGTAGCTAAAATAGAATGTAGTTCTGGCATTGTAAATCCTGCCAAAAAAATATAGTTTCCAGTTAAAAAGCCGGTAGTAGTGGTTAATATCATTATCAAAATTGACATCAGGTAAACAGGTTGCCAGACAGGGTTAAAAGCGTACCAGTCAGGGCAGGGAAGTTTACCCAATGAAGCATAAAATTTTACAGTTTGCAGTAAAACATGACGTTGTTCTTTAGTGGGAATAAGTAAACGCCAGTGTCCGGAACCGGGTTTAAATAATAGATAAATGCGAAAAGCCAGTACCAGTGATAGAGCTTGCCCGATCATGATATGCCAGTCTAACCAGGCGATGACATCCACATCAGAATGCTGAACCAGCCAGGCACTAATGAGCAGAAAAACAGTAGCCCCGGCAATTAACCAGTGGGTGATACGTTGTGCACTTGAAAAAACTGTAACTCGATTAATATTGTTCGACATTAAAGTTGTTTAAATTTGAATAGTTTACGAATATCTGGAATTGATCAGCCATAGTATCGGCAATGATTTACCAGCCCCCACCGCCTCCTCCGCCACCACCGCCACCACCGCCACCCGATGAACCTCCTACAGAGCCAGAAGATGAACCAGGTGCTGTTGATGAAGAACTTATAGCAGAGTCCAGACCTGTTGAAATGGAACTGGTGAAGTCATTCATATCATGATAGTTATTGTGATAAAGGAAACCGGTTGGATGAACGCCTTTTTCAATTAAACCTGAATCAATAGATCGTTCAAGTTTTTTTGACCATGAGTGATTTACACCCAGAGCTATGGCGTAGGGTAGAAACTGTTGATAGATATCGTTTGAAAATTCAGGTTGCCCGGAAAGTTTTAACTCATCCTCTTCGGCAATACTTAAATATAATTTAAAACTTTCAATTTTATCCAGTAACTTGCGACCGGCCAGGGTCGGGGCTTTAAGCCATTGTTCAAACATAATGTTTGCTGCAATCATCAGGTAAATAGAGACAGCAACTGGCCAGGAGATATCTTCTAGCATGAAGTGTAGTGAAGAAATTAAATCACTAAGCACTAAAGCCAGGATTCCAAAACTGACAATTTGAATAGCTAACCCTATCAGTGATGGTTGCTTTCCTTTTTTCAGATATGACCTGAAAAGTTTTACGATAATAACAAAGGGAATGAAAGAAATGATACTGACAGCGATAGTTGAGATGGTCATTGCTTCATCTGGAAGAGTCAGAATAGAAAAAATGATAGTCGCCAGACTGATAAGCATGCCAGGGAAAAAGAATTTCTTGTTGGTATTGAAATGCAACTTTTCATAGTCTTCACGTAGAGACGTTTCATGATTGTTAAGTGCTTTTCTGAGCCTTTTGTGTTCTGACTGAGTTAGGGTGATCTGGTCTGAGGATTCGAATAACTGTTGTAATATGGCCGATTCCCCAGCCGCTAGATGTGTAGCAGGAGAATAGAGTTTATGGATGATAAAATTTTTACTGCTATTCTGGTCGATGCTGATAAAACCCTTGATGGCCAGGTTAACCAGTGCGACGGTAAAGCAGCTTTTATCATAGGACATTTGAGAGATGAAACGTGTAGAGGCTGGAGAGAAACCTTCAGGAGCCTGATAGAGTGGTAAAATAATTCCCTTATCAGGATCTTTCCCCACCTTTAGCCAGATAAATACATAGTAAATTAATACTAAAGCCAGCCCTGAAACTGCTATCAGGCTGTGTTTATTGTTTTCAATGTATAGTGCTCTCAGTTGACCGGCATCGGGTTCGGTAATAATGCCCTTGGGCCAGTTAGCCACAATGGTTAAACCTTCATGAGCCTTTAAAAGCTGAGTTGTCGTGAAGTTGAATTGTCCAGAATGCAAAATTTGATGTGTAAGAAATTGCTGAGTTGATCCTTTTATTCCCGTGTAACCGGTTAGAGAAATGTGACTGCTCTCGACAGCTTCTGGTAACGTGACTATTGCTGATGCTTGCTGAATTGGAAAGTTCCAGCCATTGCCGGTAACGTTAAAGTACAACTCATCATATTCATTAAAAAATCCCAGTTGATGCGTAGTGGTGAACTCAATCTGATAACTGTAGTGACCTGGTTTTAGAATAACATCTCTATTACCGATATAAATTCGAATGCCATTGGATAATTTGCTAGTGTGATAATCTTCTTTCACCCCATCACGTTGGACTGATATCAGGGTAAACCCGACTTTACTGATACCGCTTTTGTCTTTATATAAAGTGGGGAAATCTCGGTAAATACCTCGTTTTATCTGATTATTTTCAGCCCTGACCTGAATGGTTTCTATGATATGCAGCTGTCCATTTTGTTGAATGTTGATATCACTGTGGTAGGAGGTAATAACTTCTTTAGCGTGCAGGTTGAAAGACAGTATCAGGGTAAGAAATAGTAGAAGCGATAGAAGGATTTTCATTATTGAGATTCTGACATTTCGAAATATTCGGCGGCCTTAAAACTGAAAAGATTAGCGATGAGCAAATCAGGAAAGGTTTCTATTCTGGTGTTCAGGTTATTGACGGCACCATTGTAATAACGGCGAGCAAAGTGAATATCCTTTTCTATCAGGGATATTTCCTGTTGCAGGTCGAGGTAGCTTTTATTGGTTTTCAGCTCCGGGTAACTTTCGGCTACTGCATAAATTGAAAATAAAGAACTTGAGAGCTGGCTTTCAAGTTTACCCTGTTGATTAACAGCATTGTGTTTTTTGGCCTGTTGCCTGAGTTCGGTGACAGCCTGTAATGTTGCCTGTTCATAACTGGCATACTGTTTTATTGCGCTGACCAGTTTAGGGATAAGGTCGTGGCGTCGTTTTAATTGCACATCAATATCACTCCAACCGGATAAGACACGATGTTTATCTCTAATCAGTTTGTTATAACTCATAACCAGAAAGCTGATGATTATGGTGAGTGGAATAAGAATGAGCCAGATCATACGGGCAATATACCAAAAAACGTGCTGAAGAGTGTAAGGCTCGTCATGCGCACCAATAAGGTTTGATATATTAAATTTATAAGGGCAAAAAAAAACCCGGCAAAAGCCGGGTTTTGATTATTGACGTAACGTGTTTAACGTCTGACTTTAGGGCTTATGTTAACGCCACTATCTTTTTTCTTGTTTCCAAATCCGATTGATCCACGATCTTTATTATCGTTGTATCCATCATCGCCACCGTAAGTGAATCCTTCACTAAAATTTTGCATCTCGCCCGGCATATCTATGGCAGCATCTCTAAACTCTGTTTCTACATCAATTGGATTAGGAATAGAGATTGAAGGAGCTTTCCAGCCACCAGGCATCGTGCCGAGTCTATTTGGTGTGATCATCATGTCTTCCCAGGCTTCTGCAAAGCCTTCTTCGGGGTCTGATGGGTCAAACCATTTGCTTGGTCCACCGTTACGTCCCCACAGGTTGTCATAATCACGATTCCACGGAGCACGTCCCCAGCTACGATCCCATGGACCATGAACAGGAAGTACATCTTCGTATATGCTGTCATGTCCCGGCCACATTTCTTCCATAAAACCACTGTTACCGGTGAAAGGCATATTGTTTCTACCGAATGGTCCGTTACGGAAAGAATTGTTATTGAAAGGTCCGTTACGGAAAAAATTATTATTCGATGGACCACGATTATATTGGCCATAATTCATATTACGGTTATAGCCGTTATAGTTTGGATAGCGGTTATATCCATTGTAGTTCTGACGGTTATAGTTAGGATAGCGGTTGTATCCATTGTTGTTCTGGGCATTATAATTCTGGTAAGGGTTCCCGTAAGGTGTGCCATAACCATAGGGATTTTGTCCCTGTGCCTGTACTGACTGACTCGATAAAACGAGAGCAGCAAAGCTTGCTAATAGTAAAGGTTTAAAATTCATCATTGTCTCGCCATCTCCAGTAGTAGATCCAGTTTCTTAAGAACTGGTCAAATAATTATTCAGTATCATTGAGCAGGGAGCATAACGAAAACAAACAATTAAAGCAATATAAGAATTTGCTAATATACTAAATAATGTTTTTCGGCAGCGGTAACAGTTTGTGTCATCAGGGTGGCAATCGTCATTGGGCCGACACCTCCGGGAACCGGTGTATAGGCATAACAGCTGTCTTTTATGGCTTCAAGTTCGACATCACCAATGCCGCCCGGGTGATACCCTGCATCGATAACCACGGCGCCATCTTTAATCCAGTCACCCTTGATAAGTTCGGGCTGACCCACTGCACCGACAATAATATCAGCCTGTTTTACGAAGGATGGTAAATCCTGAGTTCTTGAGTGACAGATGGTGACAGTGGCATTTTCATTCAATAGCATCATTGCCATGGGTTTACCTAAAATTGCGCTACGACCTATAACTACGGCATGTTTGCCATTGATTTCAATGCCATATTCTTTGAGTATGGTCATGATGCCGGCTGGTGTTGCAGAACCATAGGCAAATTCCTGCATAACCATTTTTCCAAAGCCGAGTGAGGTAACGCCGTCCACATCTTTATTCAATGCGATCGCATCAAAGCATAAACGCTCATCAATTTGTTTGGGTACGGGGTGCTGTAACAGAATGCCGTGAACATCAGGGTTATCATTTAGTTTCTGGATTTCAGAAATTAACTGTTCAGTGGTGATGTCTTTATCCAGTACCAGTCGAATAGATTCCATGCCGACACGTTTACAGGCATTGCCTTTCATTTTAACGTAAGTGGCGGAAGCGGGGTCATCTCCAACCAGAATGGTGGCGAGTATGGGAGTCGTGCCCCCGGTATGTTTTTTAATGGCTTCAACTCGTGTCATCAGTTGTTGTTCAACTTTTGTAGCGAGTGCTTTTCCATCCAGAACAATTGCAGCCATAAATTCACCAAGATATAAGTTTAAAATTTGTTCTATTATAAATGATTGAGAATGTTTTTCGTTGCAAGATTTAAGACTAAGAATATATCTATGTCGAATTATTTACTTTAAGGCAAAAAAACTTCTGTTTAGCCTTAATAAAAAAGTTTTATTGTGGATATACGCTATATTCAAGTTAGGATCTGGGAAATAAACTTAGATATATAATGGAGCAATTCAACACCTTTAAATTTAGCAGAACTTATAACCATCATGGTTATAAGTTAATGATGCTATGTGATTTTTTTAAATCTGTTTTAGCCCTCCTGTTAATCACTGTTTATCCAGTAAGTTTATCTGCAGAGCAGTTACTGGTAAACACCGGTACAACTGAAAATATAATCAGCCGGAATAAAGCTCGTCTCTATTTTAGCCAGCGTCTTACTCACTGGCCGGATGGTAAATCAATCACTTTAGTGGTGCTGTCTGATGATGATCCTTTGCATATAGAGTTTAGTAAAAAAGTTCTCGGTCTTTACCCTTACCAATTACGACGCGCCTGGGACAGGCAGTTATTTACCGGAACAGGACAGGCACCCATTACTGTCTCCAGTGAGCAGGAAGCTCGTGAAGTTATTGCTGCAACGCCCGGTAGTTTGAGTTACGTGTCTGGTGATATACAAAATGAAAAAATTAGACAAATGGAGGTTAAATAGGTGAATTATAAATCTTTCACCAGCATTTTATTTGTTGTTATATTTTCTGTTTTTACGGTACAGGCTCAGGATGTAACTAGTAATCGAGTGCAATGGCATGGATTCTTAACACAGGGTTATTTCAAAACAACTGATAATAGTTTTTTTGGAAATAGTGAAAATGGATCTTTTGATTTAACCGAGCTGGGGCTAAGTGGGTCTTACCGTGCATCGGAAAATATTTTGCTGGCCGGTCAGGTACTGAGCCGGAATGCTGGTGAAATGTACGATGCTTCACCTTCCGTCGATTTCTTACTGGCTGACATAATGCTAAGTAGCTCTGAGACGGGGAAAACGGGTGTGAGAATCGGTCGCACAAAAAATGCTTTAGGTTTATACAATGAAACCAGGGATGTCGCCTTTACCCGACCGGGTATTGTGGTGCCTGAGGTTATATATTATGACAAGGTGCGTAATTTAGTGCTGTCAGCAGATGGCATCATGTTCTACCACGATATATTTACTGACAATGGTAATTTCTCATTTACAGCGGGTGGTGGGGAAACCCTGGTGGATAAGAATGTAGAAATAGCTTATTTATTTGAGGACCGATTGGGGGAACTGGAACCAGATGGAGTTACCTGGTTATTCAGTGGTTTTTTCACTACCCTGGACGAGCAATTTAAGTTGGGTATTAGTGGAGCCTTATCTTCTATGAACTATACCCCTGGAACAGGTGATTTCCTTGCTGACGGAAGTGTAGACTTTAAATACTGGATAGCCTCTTTTCAATATAATCAGGAAAAATGGTCTGTATCGGCTGAATTCATGCGGGAACCTGTTCGCTGGAATGGATTTGGTCTGTTTTTTCCAGATAACGAATTAACTGCCGAAGCATATTATTTACAGGCTGCATTTCAAATCAAACCAAAAGTTGAGCTGATGTTCAGGCTTGAAGAAGGTTTTTCTGATAAAAATGACAGAACTGGTGAAAAAGCTGCTGCATTATCGGGTGGCTTTTTACCCGCTCATAGCCTGTATTCTAAAATACTGACGACTGGTTTACGTTGGGATATTTCCCCTTCAATTATGGTACGTGCAGAATTGCAGTTTCATGAAGGAACTTTCATCCTTTCAGGAAGGGAAAATGAAAATCGGGCGAACCTGGTAAAAGACTGGAATCTAATTTCTTTTTTAGCTTCATACCGGTTTTGATCTATGTCGTTTAATCCGCCGAAAGGGACTTCAGCAAAATTTTTCAGCCTGCGCTGGAGCATTATCATATTACTGAGTTTGATTTTGCTGCTTGTTAACAGCGCTTTAACCTATCTCAATTATTCTCAATCTACTTTGCAATATGCTACTGAGCTGGAAAATGTGAGGGCTATACAAACCCAGCAAATCAAGGCTCTTCTGACAGATGGTTATTCAGCTCTGTCGCGTATATCTACATTTATCCCGTTAATCGGAACTTCTCAAAGTGGTGTCAGTACTGAAAGTAGCTTGCGCAATATGCTGGAACAATCCGGCACCTTGCTTGATATTGAATGGGATATCCAGTCTCTGTATCTTTTTTCAAAACAGGAGAAGATGGTATTGAGCTGGCCGGATATTCCAGGTCTGGACTTAAAATATCCTCCCAATATGGTGTTGAAAAAAACACAAATAAGTGAAGCATTAATTTGTGCGCCGGGCTGTCTCCAATATGTAGCCAGCCCAATACTTGATAAGGGTGAAACCACTGGCCACTTGTTGATCGGACGATCTATTGCAACACCGATCTTAACATTTAATAATTTGACTAAATCTGAAGTTGTTATTCTTAGTTCACAAACTTCAGAATTGACTACAGAAAACTCATCTCTACGACATCTTTCCTATTGGGATAAATATATATCAGCAATAACGCACCCTGAAAAAACCTATTTAATTATTAAGCAGGTGGAAAGCCAGATATCGTTAGGGGAGGTGGCTCAAAAACCTCATCAGCTGAAAGTTAATAATGAGTGGTTTGAAGTGCATCGAGCTGATTTTGGAGCAGAAGGACTCGACTTTCTAATTATTAATAATATTACCAATAACAGAAGGCAGATAACTGAAGCCGCCATTAATAATATTTTAATTGGGATACTAGGGTTGATTTTAAGTGAAGTATTGTTGATTTTTTTATTACGAAGCCCGGTGACACGACTTGTAAACCTGACTGCTAACTTACCTCTTCTGGTTGAAGGCAAGTACCAGTTGTTACGAAATAAATTACATCAGGATAGAAAACCAAAGAAGTTTATAAATGAAATTGATATCACTCTTGATGCAACGATGGAGTTGGCTGATCGACTTGAAACTTTACAGATTGCACGTGAGGAGGCAGAGCTTAACCTAACCTGGCTTGCTGACCATGATACCCTGACGGATCTGATTAATCGTAGACGGTTTCAGGCTGATTTTGAAGGTATTCTAAAGCAGGCGAAACGTTATCATCACCAGGGTGCATTATTGTTTATGGATCTTGATGCCTTTAAAGAAATTAATGATTTGAGTGGACACCTGGCTGGCGACAGCCTGCTTCGGCAGGTTGCCGATACCATGCGCCATTTCATTAGAGAAACTGACCTTCTAGCCAGATTAGGAGGAGATGAATTTGCCATTGTTATGACTGAAGCAACAGAAATACAGGCAATCGAACTGGCTGAAAAAATCTGTAAAGTGGTTAGTAAACTAAATGTCTTTACTGAAGTATTTACACATGCTGTTTCAGTTAGTATTGGTATAGCCTTATTTCCAGATCATGGAAAAAATGTACCTGAGTTAATGGCCAATGCGGATATGGCTATGTATCAGTCTAAAAAAATACACCCTGGACGCTCGCATATATTTTCAATTGATGAAAAAGCCAGGGAAAAACTAAACCAACGATTAATAGTTAAAGATCTGATCATCGAAGCACTTGATCAGCATTTATTTGTATTTCAATATCAGCCAATAATTGATGTGAAAACGCAACGGATAAAATACTATGAAGCATTAATTCGCATTCGTAAAAGGGATTCGCAACTGCTCTATCCTGATTCATTTATTCCGCTGGCTGAACAGACAGGAATGATTCAAAAAATTGACCAGTGGGTTATTGATCAGGCAATTACAGTGTTGCAGCAATATTCAGATATAGCACTTTCAATCAATCTATCCAGCCATGTTTTAGCCGATGAAGCAGTGGTTGATTCTCTGGCTGAACAAATAGCTCAGTCAGGTATTGAACCTTCTCGTCTTTTGCTTGAAGTGACCGAATCCGGTGTAATTCATAATATCAATACAGCGGTCAATATTATGCAAAAAATTCGTTCTATAGGCTGTAAATTTGCACTTGATGATTTTGGAACTGGGTTTGCATCTTACAATCATTTAAAATTATTACCCGTAGACATCATAAAGATAGATGGATGTTTTATAAAAAATATAGAAACTTCTCCAGAAGACAGGATGTTTGTGAAATCCATTACTGAAATTGGTGGCAGCATGAATATGCAGATAGTTGCAGAATATGTTGAGAATGGTGAAATTCTTGAGATACTGAGTGAACTGGGTGTTCAATATGCTCAGGGCTATCACATCGGAAAGCCCGCTGCTTTGAATGCAAAGATAGATGTAGACCTGTAAGTAGGGTGCGCCATGCGCGCCATTCCATTAGAATACCCTCTTAATTAACAACTCTCCTTCAAAATGAATTGTCAAAACCTATGTTAAGCAGTCTATTTAAACCCGCCTGGCAAAGTGGCTCTGTTGAAAAACGTTTACGAGCTATTTCCAGCATGGATGGATCAAGTGTTGAAAAACAGGAAATACTTGCTCAATTAGCTACGGAGGATGTCGAAGCTTCAGTTCAGATAGCCGCTATCAATAAGTTAACAAGTGCAGTGAGATTGCATGAATTAACATTGAATAGTGCAAATGATTCGGTTCGTTTAAAGGCTGAAAACAGGTTGAATGAAGTATTGGGAGAGAATAGTTCTCTTAGTGATCAAGATTATCGTGAGTTGATCAGTCGCTTTCCGGAACTGAAAGTACGCATTGCGGCTCAGGCTACTACAGCTGCTATCAGAGCGGAAGTACTGCAGAATATTCCCACCGAGCAATTGCTTGAAGTACTTGAGTTAACGATTTATTCAGACTCAAGGCAACAGATTGCTGAGAGAGTGTCAGCGATTGAAATGCTGGAGTCAGCCAGGAAAACATTGCGAGGCAAAGATAAAACAGCTGAGCGGGTTATTAAAGCCAAGATCGATGAAATCAGAAAAGTAGCGCGTCAAAATGCTGAGAACCTGAATACTGTTGAGAAATTAATTGACGAAGTTGAGTATCTGGCAAGTCACGATTGGCTTTCAGAATTTAAGGCTAAATTACTGGCTCACCGGAACCACTGGGATAATCTTCAGTTTGAGGTAAATGAAAAATTGAGGCAGCGTTATAAAGTTGCCCGGGAAATTATCGATTCTCGATACGAAGAGCAGAAAGTAATCGAAGAAACTCACCATTCTCAGGATCAGGTAGTTGATGAGATTGAGGTTTTTCTCAAAAGGTCAGCGAATATGGATCTTGCTGGCTCTATAGATGGTTTAAAGGAATCTCTCGAAAGGCAAAAACAATTTGGGGCTCGATGGCAGGAACTCTCCGTTAAAGCCCGACCCACTCTTATTAAAGATGAGCTAGTTGATAAGATGCTTCGGGCTTTGCAATCTGCAAGTGAACTATTGACCGAAGCCAGGGGTGTCTTACAGCCAGAAGTAGTCAGTGAACAAACAGAGACTGGAAGTAGCAAAGAAACCTCCGATATAAGCAAGGTGGAAAAAGCGAGTCAAAAATTAAATTCGGTATTAAAAAAACTTAAATGGCCATCTGATTTTGGTGAATTTAAATCGAAAACTGAATTACTGCTGCAGCTAACAAACTGGAAAAATGCACAGAAAGCTTCAGCCGTTGAATACCAGGAAAGACTTGATTCGGTGCATAAAAAGATAGGGTCTATCTTTCATTTTTCTCGCACAGGCAATTTGATGAGAGCCAAACAGTTCTATGAAAGAACTGAGAAAAGGCTGCATCAATTTAATGAGAAAGATTGTTCTAAACTGGAGGAACGTCTGGCAGAAGCTCATGAAGCACTGGATAAAATGGGTGACTGGAAAAATTTTGCCACTGAACCCAAGTATCTAGAGTTATGCGATGCAATGGAGTTACTGGGCAAATCGAAACACCATCCTGACAAACTTTCCAAAGAGATAAAAGATCTACAGAAAAGTTGGAAAATGCTCGGGCATTCGGATATTTCAGATCAATATTGGCCGAGGTTTAAAGAAGCTGCCGATAAAGTGTATCAGCCCTGTGCTGAATTTTTTGATAAACGACATAAAACCCGTAAAGACAATCTCCAGCAGCGACAGCAAATTGTGGATCAGTTGAGAGAATTGCTGAAAAATACAGATTGGGATAATAGCCCTGACTATAAGGCCGTGCAGTCTTCGCTGCGAAGCTTAGGTGAGAAGTTTTCTAAAATAAAAGAAGTTGAACATGGGCCGGGTCAAAAACAATGGAAGGTCTATTCAACACTTAAAGATGATGTTTATGAGAAATTAAATGTGGCGTATGAAGCTAATATAGTTCTCAAACAGGAGCTGATTAAACAAGTGATTGTGCTAGCAGAAGGAACGGCTCGGCAAGAGAATCTTGCATCGCTTAAGATTTTGCAAACAAGGTGGAAACAGGTGGGTGTTACCCGGCGCAATGCCGATCAAAAAGCCTGGAAAGAATTCAAGAAGCAGGGTGATCTTGTCTACAGCAATGTGCAACAGTTGCGTCAGGGAGAACGGGATGAAATAGATTTACAGCTTAATGCTTACCGGAATATTGTGAAGGAAATTAAGCAACTTGCCAAAACAGCTAAAGATTTATCTGAGGCTGATCAGCAGTTTGTTGTACTTCAGGAAAAATATGAAAACTTACCCGAGTTGCCAGACCAGCTTCCGGAAAAACTGGTTGAAGGTATTCAACGTGATTATCAGCATGCCTGTGACCTGTTTGACAATAGCCATTCGAGAATTATTAACAGTATGCATAATCGGCAGATAGAAATGCTTAGGAAGAAGGCGATTTTATGTGTGCAACTTGAAGCATTAGGAGAGGCAGCCTCTGAGCAGGAGTTACAGGAAATTACGCAACAATGGGATGCCATTGAATTACATGATTCCGCATTATCCCGACGAATAGAAAAACGTAAAAGATCTGCACAAACTAGTCTGGATAGAAAACAAATTTCGGCTCAGCGACGATTACTTTGTATTCAGCTCGAAATTACAAAAGGTGTAGAAAGTCCTGCTGAAGATAAAAACCTGCGTATGCAATATCAGCTGGATCAAATGAATGAACTGGGTCTTGGTCATCAAACATCGGACAGTAAAGAGCAGCTAGAAATGATGGAACTGGACTGGTTGTGTATGCCGGGTGCTGAAGCAGAGCAGCAAAAAATACTGGATGAACGTTTTCAGCGGGTGCTGCAAAAGAAGTAGAAAGGATGCTGGTGCGCACCATCTTTTTTGGTTTACAAATATTTCTGCCAGAACTCGGCAGAACCAAATTCATCGCCCAGTTGATAAGGTTTGTACCCTGAAGCCAGGTAAGATTTTTGGGCAGCCTCATTTTTGCTCAAGACTTCTAATGTTAATTTGCAGCAGCCATTATCTTTAGCCAGTTGTTCTGCCTGTTGCATCATCTGTCTTGCTATTCCCTGTTTTCTATAAGCCTCGACCACAAATAAATCATGAATATTGAGAAGGGGTTTACAGGCGAAGGTCGAGAAGGCTTCAAAGCAATTACACAAGCCAATAGCATTGTCTCCATCATATGCCAGGAAAATTGCGCATTCCTTTCTTAATTTAAGGCTCGAAATGAGATTGTTACAGGTAAATTCTGTTAAGGCTTCGCTGCCACCCATCGGGTGATTGGCATACTCATTCAACAGTTCAACAATGGCTTCGGCCTGTTTGGGATCTGCCAGGTCAGCTCGCTTTATTTGTATCATTATTTTACTTTTGATTTTTTAGGTTTTCGGGGTGCTCTTAATGCTGCATCCTGGGCACGATTTGTCCACAGATGAGTTTGTTCGGGATCTTCAAAAAAAGACTCGGGAGCTTGATAGTAAGACATTTTATAAACCTTTCCACCAGCTTTGCTGTAGCTAAAAGCGGAACAGTCCTGTGCTTCAAAAAAGGGGATGCTTTGTGTATCAGCTTTGAGGTACAACTCATTTTCTGCAATCAGAGCAAACATCAGCCCGTCATGAAAAATTCCAAAACCTCCGAACATTTTTCGTACAGATGATTCACCTGATTCTCGTAAACGATCAAGAACTTCTTCAACAAAAACATTTTCAGAAGGCATTAATTTTCGACCAGTTTTTCCTCGGGTTTAAAAAAGTTTCTCGAACCTTCATAAACTATTTTCCAGCCATCAGCCTGTTTTTTCCAGTACAGTTCTTTAGCGCCATCTGTATTTAAATTATTGCTGTTGTAAACCTGGTCGTAATGAATCAGCACTAGCTCTTCTTCACCGGGATATTTGTAAATATTCAGATTGCTGTATTCAATTTTGATATTGTCTCTATCCCTATTCACCCAGCGTTTGTGTCCTTCCCATTGTTTGTAGTTTCTGCCTTCGATATCAAGGTCGTTTTTTGAGTAGTGCTCGGTATAACGTTGGTGAATATTGCTTTCCCAGTCATTTATCCATTTGCTTAGATTTTGTAGCATGAGTTGCTGGTTATTACGCCACTGTTCGGTGGTGATCCAGTTAATACTTTTTGTGTTAATGATCGGTGTGTGTAAATCGGGTTCAATGTATTGCTGAATATTGAGGAAGTCATTGTTGCTTACAACCATGCATCCATTACTGGCCCAGGGTGCGCGGTTATAGGTGTAGGAAGGCGTGCCGTGTAACCAAATTCCGCCACCACTGCGTTTTTTTCGGCTATCCCATACATTTGGGTAGTTGACCGGGAATGCACCGCGTCCATATAAATCTGGTAATTCCTGATCATCGATATAACGAGTGACATGGTAAACACCGATAGGTGTTTTCTGATCGCCACGCTTTTGCTTTCCATAACCTTTCAAACCGATAGTCAGAAAGTAGTCTGCCTCCAGAACAGGGGTTCCCTGCTCATTGCGATACACATACAGTCTTGATTGAGACTGATCAATTATAATTACGTAAGGCTGGTTGTCGGCAATCTGAATGATATTTTCTGGCAGGTACCCGGAAAAAACCTGGGATTGTTTATGTGATAAACGTTGTTTGATTTCAAATGTCAGGTTATTCAGTCCAGTTTCTTTAGCTATACCGGAACCGATACCGGATATTACACCTGCTTTGGCCATTAACAGGTCGCCAAACAACAATTGACCCACTTTACTATTGGGATATTGTTGAATGAATTCTCGTGTATCGGCTAATGCCTGATCATGTTTGAAGTGTTGAATATCGCTAATGGTCTGTAACAGGCTTTGTTCATAGCTCAGACTCTTTTCTTCAGCAAAAGATGTCGCCGTGAAAAATAACAGCAGGATTAGCAGACAGGGTTTGCTCATAATACAGCGACAGTTGATTCTTTGGTTATTTTCCAGCTATCACCGATTTTAGTCAGTTGAATACGTTTAACGACTTTATCTTTGTAAGTTGGAGATTTAAAGCTTTGATGAAAATCAATGATAGCACGTGTGCTGCTTTGTGATTTTATCTGAAAGTTAGATAGTTTTACCTGAATGGAACCTGGTTTCAGGATACGTGATCGACGATAGTTTACCCACGTTTGATGACTGGCCTTGCCACCTTTGTAGCCTTTTGAATAAGCTTTGGTGTAGTTTTTGAAATTCTTCTGGCTCCAGGCTTTAGCCCAGTCCTGTAAGGGTTTGATGAGTTGTTCTTTTGTGACTTTGGGTGGTTTTTTAGTTTTAACAGGTTCTGTTTTTGCAATAGGTGCGGAAGCTACCTGTATTGTTTTAGCTGGTTGGGCAGGTTGAATTGTTGTCAGGTTATTGACATTGTGTAATGAAGTTAAAGCCGATAACTTGATTTTACCCATTACGCTTCGAGGATTTTTCTCTTTGCTTAATGCTTTGCGGTAAGCTTCACTAGCCAGGCCCTGATACAGCAGGTTTAAATTTTGCCAGGCTGTTGCATAGGCAGGGTGAGTTTTTAGCGAAGTGATCAGTAAATCGATGGCCTGGTCATATTTGCCCTGATCGATATAAATCATCGCCAGGTTATTTCTGGGTTCTGGTAATTCCGGGTTACTCTGAATGAGTTGCAGATAATAGCGCTCGGCGATACCGGGTTGTTTATTGTGCTGAAATGCAACAGCCGTTAAAAATTGAGTTTGAACATTCTGAGGCTGCTGTCGCAACATGGCCAGACCAGTTTTTGCAGCGCGGCTGAATTTGCGCTGATTTAACTCGGTTTCAAGCTGTTGAATGGTGTTACTCAGGACTGAGCTGGATATAAAACAGGATATCAGGAGTACTAACAATCTGAGCATAGTTGTGAGGAATCAAAAAAGCAAAATACAGAACTATTAAGTATAGCAAGGAGTGGCAGTTAAACAAATATTTGAACAAGCGGGAACCCAGTAGAATTCTTTTTAGTCATTATTAAAGGTCTCTGGTATTCTTTTTGTTATAAAAATAAGCAGCAATAACAAATCTGGAACTACTTTATTAACCAAAAAAGGTAATCCTATGAAAAAAATAACAATTGTTGGCGCGGGTCGAGTGGGTGAAGCCACGGCTCAACTGATTGCACAAGAGGATCTGTGTAAGGAGCTCATGTTAATGGATATTCGAGAAGGAGTGCCTCAGGGAGTGGCTCTGGATATTCAGGAAACGGCCCCGTTGCTGGGTTTTGATACCAAGGTCAATGGCTGTCACCAGGCCAATGGCATAGCAGATTCTAACCTGGTTATTATAACTGCCGGGTTGCCTCGTAAGGATGGTATGTCTCGCTCTGATGTATTAGAAGTAAACATCAATATTATCGATGATATTGTTCAGAGCATTGTAAAATATGCACCCGATGCCATTGTATTACTGGTTTCCAATCCGATTGATACCCTGACTTATGAAGCGTTTAAACGTAGTGGTTTTGATCGGCATCGAATTATTGGTCAGGCTGGAGTGCTGGACTCAACCCGGATGGCGAGTTTTATTGCAATGGAATCAGGCCTTTCTGCAAAAGATATTGATGCCATGGTGCTTGGCGGACATGGGGATACGATGGTGCCAATGATTCGTTTCACCACTATTTCAGGTATTGGAATTGAATATCTGTTAGATGCTGAATTGATTGAAGATATTGTTGAGCGTACCCGAAATGGCGGTGCTGAAATCTTAAGCCTGCGTAAAAACAGCAGTGCCTATGATGCTCCTGCCGCTGCGATAACGGCTATGGTTGATGCCATTGTGCATGGTCGAAAGCGAATTATGCCGGCAGTAGCCATTTTGCAGGGTGAGTATGGTTTGCATGATATGGCGATGGGAGTGCCCTGTGTGCTAGGTGATAAAGGTGTGGAATCTATTATTGAATTACCCTTGAATGAAATCGAACAGAAAATGTTTGATGAATCCGCAACGGCTATTCGTCAGGATATTGATAGCCTTGCATAGAGTAAATGATCACAAGTGACAAGTTTATATCTGGTTGATTCCAGTATTTATGTATTCAGGGGCTGGTTTAGTTTACCGGATAGCCTGATCAATCAGGATGGTCACTCGAATAATGCATTGATTGGGTTTAGCGACTTTGTTTATCATTTTTTGCACAATGAAAAACCGCGCCATGTTGTGTTTACTTTTGATGAAAGTCTAAAGCATTCTACGCGTAAAACAATTTACCCTGAGTACAAGGCGAATCGTGCTCCAGCACCTGAAGATTTAAAACGTCAGTTTCAGTGGTGCAGGGACTGGGTTCAGGCTCTAGGTATTACTCAGGTTGCCAGTGATCGACATGAAGCAGATGACCTAGTCGGAACACTGGCAGAAATTCATCGTAGTGAATTGTGTAATATTATTATTCTTACCGCGGATAAAGATCTGGCCCAATTGATTCGAAAAGATGATTTCTGGTGGTCGTTTGCGACCGGTCAAAAACTCAATTATCGTGCATTGGTAAAAAAATTTGGGGTGAAGCCAGAACAGATAGCTGACCAGCTGGCATTAGCCGGTGATAAGGTGGACAATATTCCGGGTATTCCCGGAGTTGGAATGGCTATTGCGGGGCGCCTGTTGACTAAATTTGAAACGCTGACAAACCTTAGGGAAAACCTGCAGCAGGTAAAGTTAATGAAATTCCGTGGTTCAGAGAGAATAATGAGGCTGTTAATAGAACATGAATCTGTGCTGGATATTTCCTCGCAATTAACGCCCATAAACTGTCAGGTCGACAGTATGAAAAATGTTCAAATTGATAAAAGTAAAGTAGATGAAGAGAAATTGATGAATATGATGCAGTATCACAAAATGGGTGATAGCCGACAGCAGAAGTGGCTGCAATTGATAAATTCTAAAACCATATAAAACGTAACTATGAAATTACTTTTATTTAACAAACCTTACCGTGTCATGAGCCAGTTTTCTGCTGAAGGTGATAAAACCACACTGGCAGAATTTATAGATATTAAAGATGTCTACCCGGCAGGCAGGCTGGATTTTGATAGTGAAGGATTGATGGTGTTGACTGATGATGGAAAGTTACAGGCAAAAATCACTTCTCCTGACAGTAAAAAATATAAAACTTACCTGGTTCAGGTAGAAGGTGAACCTGATAGAAAGGCACTGATAAAATTACAAAGGGGTGTCGAGCTTAAAGAGGGCAGGACTTTACCTGCCAGGGCTAAAAAGATTGCCGAACCCGAGCAGTTGTGGGATCGAAATCCTCCTATCCGTTTTCGTAAAGATAGCCCGACCAGCTGGCTGGAGATTCAAATTCGAGAAGGCAAAAACCGACAGGTAAGGAGAATGACTGCAGCAGTGGGATACCCCGCGTTACGGCTGATTAGATCCAAAATAGACGACTGGGATTTGCAGGGATTAAAACCCGGAGAGTACCGCTTAATTGAAGAGTGAATATGAATATTTGGCAACAGATAGAAAAGGATATTTCAGAACAATCAGAAAAGCCATTCCATATTCTGGAAAAGCATAGTATTGCTGGTGGCGATATCAACAATGCCTTTAAAGTCAGTGATGAAAAACAAACCTATTTTGTAAAAACAAACCGTCAGCAGCTGGCTTATATGTTTGAAGCTGAAGCAAGAGCGCTACAGGAATTACATCAAACTCACAGCGTTAAAGTGCCAGAGCCAGTTTCGTTTGGTGTGTCAGGTCATGAATGCTATTTTGTGATGAAATGGATAGACATGTCTGGATCACCCGGCGGGCAGCAGTTTGGTCAAAAAATGGCGGAATTACATCAAAATACCAATGAACAATTTGGCTTCTATCTTGATAATACTATTGGTTCGACCCATCAACTCAATCAGTGGTCAAATGACTGGGTAGATTTCTGGCAGAAACAGCGGCTGGGCTATCAACTGGATCTGGCAAAACAGAATGGTTTTGGCGGACAATTATATGGTCTTGGTTTACAGTTAATAGAAAAAACACCATTGTTTTTTGAAACATACAAACCCGTGGCATCGTTACTGCATGGTGATTTATGGGCTGGTAACTGGTCTAGCGATGAAAAAGGTTTTCCAGTTATTTTTGACCCTGCCAGTTATTATGGAGATCGTGAAGCTGATCTGGCAATGATGGAATTATTTGGTCATCCTGGGCGACAGTTTTTTGATGCCTACAATGAAGTGTTTCCGGTAGATGAAGGATATTCTATACGCAAGAAATTTTATAATGTTTACCATATTCTCAATCATGCTAATTTGTTTGGTGGATCCTATGCCATGCAGGCACAGAATATGATTGAAAATTTACTGGCAGAAGTAGCTTAAAGGTCTTAAATAAATGTATAAAACTTTGATCAAAGCTGAAGAACTGGTTTCGCATCTTGAAGATGAAAGCTGGCTGATATTTGATTGTCGCTTTGATTTGGCTGATGTGGATAAGGGGCATAAGTCTTATGCTGAATCTCATATCGCTACTGCAAATTATGCTCATCTTGATTTTAACTTGTCTTCTCCCATTACGCCTGACTCTGGGCGGCACCCTATGCCTGATATCAATAAATTGAACCAGTGGCTGGCTTCATGTGGTCTTACTGAGCACTGTCAGGTAGTGGTTTATGATTCTTCTTCTGGTGCCATGTCTTCACGTTTGTGGTGGTTATTAAAATGTCTGGGTCATGAATCGGTTGCGATTCTGGATGGTGGATGGCAGGCCTGGGTTAATCAGGGCTTAGCAGTGGATAGTAAATTACCTGAATGTCAGGCGTCGACTTTTAGCGCTGATTTCAGTGATCACTGCGTGGTGACTACTCAGAAAGTATTAGATAATTTAAATTCTGATGAATTTAAGCTGATTGATGTCAGAGCAAATGAACGGTTTATCGGGAAGCAGGAGCCTATCGATCCAGTGGCTGGACATATTCCTGGAGCGATAAATATGCCGCTTACCGATAATCTGGATGAAAATGGTTTTTTCAAGACAGTTGCTCAGCTAAAAGAAATGTATGCCCCATTGTGTGAATCGACACCTGCCGATAAGCAGGTGTATATGTGTGGCTCAGGTGTGACAGCCTGCCACTCGGTTTTTGCACTGAGTGTTGCTGGTTTTGCTGTGAGCAGAGTGTATGCAGGGTCCTGGAGTGAATGGATTCGAGATCCGCAACGACCCGTCGCAATCGGTTCGGAATAATGTAGATGCCGGATAATATTTTACATTTCCCGAATAAAATAAAAGAGGCTATTGACGAAGAGCAGTGGAAGGCTCTTCAGGCTGAGTTTTATCTTGATTGTTATTTTGCGATTAAAGGCGTTCCTGCCAGTGATCCCGAAGAACTTCAGCAATGGTTGTTGGAAGCGAAAATAAAAGCAGATATCGAAAATCCTTTTTTTCGCGGTTGGTTAGTCAGGCGTTTAAGTGAAGAAAATACTGTCTGAACTGATGAAATTTCAGGTACGGTTAGTATTTACTATAGTTTTACTGTTGCTGGGAAGTTACTTCCTTTTTTCTGATGGACTGGGAAATCAGGCTTCCAGGTCAATAAAAGAATTATGGGATTTGGGGCATATTGTTTATTTTGCAGTAACGGTTTATTTGATCATTGAACTTGGTTTACTGAAAAAATTATCTTTGCCTGTTCAATGGCTGACTTTAGTTTTGTTGAGTTTGTTGTGGGGTACGTTGATTGAGGTTCTTCAGTACGATACACAAAGAACACCCGATCTGCATGATATTTTCAGAGACCTGACTGGTTGCCTGCTGGTTTTATCGTTTCATCCTGCATTATTAAAATTATCTAACGATACCGGAGTGATCTTTATCCGGTTAGCTGTTTCCCTTCTCTTGATTATTCAATTGATACCGCTGAGTATTGCATTGATTGATGAATTTATAGCTCGATATCAGTTCCCTGTATTATCAAATTTTGAAACACCCTTTGAACTTGACCGCTGGGGTGGTGGAGAGATTGTTCAACTTGATGCTGAGTCCAATTCATATCAGTTAAAAGTTAACTTAACTACAGACAGATACTCTGGAACGGGTTTGGAATACTTTCCATCAGACTGGAGAGCTTATAAATCGGTGAAGCTGAAGTTTTTTAATCCTTCCTCCAAGGGTTTAAATCTGGTGATCAGGATTCATGATGCTAAGTATGAAACAGGTTCTAGGGCCTATGCCTATAGTGACCGGTTTAATACTCGAGTAAAATTGAATCAGGGCTGGAATGATATAACACTATCTTTAGCTAAAGTGAAATCAGCTCTGCGTACTCGAAAGATGGATCTAAGTCAGATTGCAGATATTAGTTTTTTTGTGATGAGGTTGCCTGAACCTGGGGTGCTTTACCTTGATAGTATAGGTTTGCAGTAGGAAGTTGGTGCGCACGGCGCACTCTACGAAATAGAAGGTTTCCATGTGATATTGGTTATTAAGCGGTAGGGTGCGCCATGCGCACCATTATCTAAATTAGTAGCTACGCTTAACGGCATAATCTGCCAGAAACAATAATGCCTGTTTAGCCTGAGACTCAGGCAAACTGGAGATCGATTTTTTAGCTATCTCAGCATGTTCGATGGCTTGTTGATGAGTGTATTCCAGAGACCCTGTCTGTTTTAAGATAAGTGTAATTTCTTCGATCTTATCTAGCCCCCCATTTTCGATAGCCTCACGAATCAAATCTCGTTGCTCTTCGGTTCCTTGTTGCATGGCATGGATAAGCGGTAGTGTTGGTTTACCTTCTGCCAGATCGTCACCGACATTTTTACCCAGTTCTTCACTATCGGCTTCGTAATCTAAAGCATCATCTACCAGTTGAAAAGCGATGCCCAGGTGTTTGCCGTATTCACCCAGAGAATCTGAACAATGTGCAGGGGAATCGGTAATAATTGAACCTGTTTTACAAGCGCCCTCAAACAGGCAGGCTGTTTTATTGTAGATAACCTGATGGTATTTTTCTTCTGTCGTATCAGGGTCGTTTATGTTGAGTAGTTGCAGAACTTCTCCCTGAGCAATGGTGTTGGTCGTATCGGCCAGTAAATTCATGATTTGCATCGACTCGGCCTGTACCATCAATTGAAATGCACGGGAATAGAGATAGTCTCCGACTAATACAGCGGCTTCATTGCCCCAGATTGAACTGGCGGTTTGTTTACCACGGCGCATTTCAGATTCATCAACCACATCATCGTGTAACAATGTGGCAGTATGGATAAATTCGATAATAGCGGCGAGTAGTGCATCTTTTTCACCCTCATAACCACAGGCTTTAGCGGCCAGCATGACCAGCATAGGACGTAATCGTTTACCACCACTGTGAATAATGTGCTGACTCAACTGGTTAATTAAAACCACTTCTGAACTTAAGTGTTGCTCGATGACCACGTTGACACGTTTCATGTCGGTAGCGGTGAACTGTTTCAGACTTTCGAGGGTAAAAGGTTCTAGAGGTAAATTGCTGGTTTGACTCATGATATTCACATAAAGCTTCAAAAAAGTGGTTAGTCAGTGTCTGGTAAAAACACGCTTTTACCACGAAGCACACGAAGTGCACGAAGGAATGTGTTTAAAAGTCTTCGTGTACTTCGTGTGCTTCGTGGTGATTAATATTTTTACAAATACATAATCAGTTTAGCAAAAAAAAGGGCGGATAAACCGCCCTTTTTTCAATCCTTTTTTTTACTTAGTTCTGAGCTTGATAATGCGCTATCAGAATTTCTGCTACTTCAGGACGTGAAAACTCTTTTGGTGGAGCTTCGCCATTAGCCAGCATTTCACGAACTTTAGTACCTGATAACAGAACGAAATCATCTTTTTCGTGATCAGGTGCTTCACACATCATCACAACTTTATCTAATTTCTTAGACCAGGCTGTGTGATCAGCATTAAAAATTTCGATATCCAGAGCGCCTGCAGGAACTTCATCTTTAAAGATAGTCTGGGCATCAAAAGCACCGTAGTAGTCACCAACACCAGCGTGGTCACGACCGATGATGAAGTGCGTAGCACCCATGTTTTGACGGAAGTAAGCATGTAAAACAGCTTCACGAGGACCGGCATATAACATGTCGAAACCGTAACCTGTAACCATTGCACTATTAGGTGGGAAATAAACTTCAACCATTTTACGAATAGCTGCATCACGAACAGGAGCAGGGATATCGCCTTTCTTCAATTTTCCTAACAGCATGTGGATAACCAGGCCATCACAACCTAAACGATCCATTGCCATGTGACATAACTCTTCGTGTGCCAGGTGCATTGGGTTACGAGTCTGGAAAGCAACTATCTTTTTCCAGCCGCGCTCAGCGATTTCGTTACGAATTTCAACTGCAGTACGGAAAGTATCAGGGAATTCATCGATGAAATAACTGAAATGTAGAACCTGAATTGGACCGGAAACAGCAACGTTACCCTGACCATTGAAAGCAGAAACACCAGGGTGCTCAGCATCATCGGTACGGTAAACTTTATCAGTCATAACAGCCATTTGTTCTGCTGAAACAGTTTCAATGTTCTCAACATCCATAATTGCCAGAACAGGGTTTCCTTCCATATTTGGATCACGCAGTGCAATACGCTTTGCATCACCGATAGCATCAGCGCTATCCAGTAGACATAAAACAGGAACAGGGAAGAATGAACCATCAGTCAGGGTCATTTTTTCAGCAGCGCCCATTGCGTCAGCAACGTTCATAAAGCCTTTAAGCGGGTTGAAGTAACCTGCACCCATCATGACTGCATTACCTGCTGCCTGTGAGCTAATAGTGACAGAAGGCAGAGTTTCTGCTTCTTTGGCTAATTTAGAATGTTCTTCAGTGTCATATACAAAGCGAGGGTCTAACTCGTTGGAACCAACTGGTTTAATCATGGGAATCCTCCAGATTTTGGGGTAAAAATATGCTCTCGTGATATAAATCAAGAGCGAGCATGCCTGAAAATGGCTGGCAGATTAACTGTCTGACTGTTCAGATGCAAGCGTATCTCTCTATGCCTTGATAGAGGTCATTTATATATTGAAAATTAAATTTAGCTATTGAATTGCAGAAACTTGATATTCAAACTAAAAATTGAGCCTGATTACTGACAGCTAGAGAGTGAATTAATAACAGGATCCAGAAGGTCCAGTATTGTCTTGTGTTTATTGCCCTCGCTCAGCATGTTGATGACTTTCGTTTCAAGCTGAAACTTCTTTGCTGTCTGCTCTGCCTGTCGGCTCAGGGGTAATGTTGTGACAAGTAGGCACTTTGCAGGTGTTTTCTCAAGTTGACTGTGTAATTCAGATAACCGCTTAATGCTACTGCCCTGGTCATGATTATTTCTCAGGCTACCCATATTTTGCAGTCCGAAACTGTGTTCGAAGTAGGTCATAAATTGATGGTCCAGAATATATCGGGGTTTAATGCCGCGTATTTTCTGTAGTGACTGCTGCTTCCACTTTTGAATTTTATGAGTCAGCTTCATTGTGTTTGTTAGATAAACCTGATCATTTAATGGATCCAGCAGGGAAAGTTTTTGAGAAACCAGCTGAGCTATTAATAGAACATTTTCCGGGCTTAACCAAATATGTCCATCAATATCGTGATTTTCTCCAATCAGGCTGCTTGAGGGCAAAACGTCCGCCAGTTCTAGTTGTTGAGTTTTGGACGGTAAAATATTTTGTAATCGACCTAAACCTGTTTCAAAGTCATTACTCACCCAGATTATCAGGTCGGCTTTACTGGCTGTTTTTAACTGGGAGGGTTTGAGCTGGAAGTGATGAGGTGACTGATCACTTTGAATCAGGGATTCTGACTCTCCGACTCCCTGTAGGATTTCATCGGTAATTAACTGTAAAGGGCGAATAGAGGTAACAATCTTGAGGTTATCCGTTGCTAAAAGTTGAGTGGGTGAAAATAATAGGGCAAGAATTAATATAAAAGGCATGGTGCAGTCAGGAATGAAAAAATGTAATAATATTATACTTTATTAATACTGTTTTGGTCGCGTGAATAATGTCACTGGTAAGTACAAAAAATTTACATTATAAAATTGGTGACAGGCAAATCTTGCATGACATCAACTTCATGATAGAGCCAAATCAAATTACTACTATCATTGGTCCCAATGGTGCAGGTAAATCTTCACTGGTGAATATTGTTATCGGACTGAATACTCAGTTTGATGGAGAGCTTCAGCGAAAACAGAACCTGACTATCGGGTATCTGCCTCAAAATTCTAAAATTAATCCATTAATGCCTATCACGGTGAAACGATTAATGTCGCTGACTCGTAAAGTGGCTGATAAAGAATTGATCGAAGCTCTGGAAAAAACAGGTGCTGCATCGTTGCTTAATCTGCAGGTTAAAGATTTGTCGGGTGGTGAAACCCAGCGGGTAATGCTGGCACGTACTCTTCTGGGTAATCCTGATTTACTGGTATTGGATGAACCGACAGCGGGAGTCGATGTGACGGGGGAAGTGCAAATGTACGATTTAATCTCACAAATTCGTGACGAAACTGGCTGTGCCATTTTAATGGTGTCACATGATCTGCATCTGGTGATGTCAAAAACTGATCAGGTTTTATGTCTCAATAAACATCTATGCTGCTCAGGTAAGCCTGAATCGGTCAGTAAACATCCTGAATACCTAGCATTGTTTGGGGGTAAAACTGAGTCCATAGCGGTGTATACACATCATCATGATCACGTACATGACCTGGACGGTGGCTGTGATAGCTGTGTGCATAATAAAAATAGTCCGTCATAGGTAATGCCAAAGGTTTTAGCTGTAATCAGTTACCAAGAATTTTTTGAGAAAAGCTGACAAGCTGATCTGTCCAGATGTAAGTTAAGATCATCAATATTGGAATAATAGTGCTAAAGCCACCCACAACCCATCGGATCATCCGGTTAGCCTCGTTAAGCTGCATGAAATGATCTATCACTAGCCGTGCTTTCAACAGGGTTATCATGGCTATCACCACGGTAATCCAGAAACCTGGCTGAGCGTGTTTACCCATTAATGCACCGCCTAGTGTCAAAATCATCAGCAGTAGCCAGGCTATATCTATTTTCTGAAATGTTTTTTTCACATGGATATCTCAGGGTATGACATAGAATGCAGGGAAAATCATCAACCAGATCAGGTCGGTGGCATGCCAGTAACTGGCAAAAGCCACCAGTCCATTATGATTTTTAGCGCTGTAACCACCGAAGTATGTTTGCGCCAAAACCCAGATAAGCCCGAGAATCCCCCAGCTCACGTGGACCAAATGATTGAAGGTCAGATAATAATAGGACATTTGAAAGGCATCTCCATTGCCGGTCAGGCCTTGAGTTACATTCCAGCGGATTTCCATAAACTTGATTAATGGATAACCCAGAGCAGTAATTAATGCAGCCAATAACCAGCGAAAGCTGGCGGTAGTCCGATCCTGGCGCATGGATAAAACAGCTTTGGCCACGAAAAAGCTGCTGGTGATCATGATCACTGTGTTGGCGGTGCCTGCTAACACCGATAATTTTTGTGGGCCATCATGGAATAATTGAGGGTGATTGGCACGGGCGAAAAAATACACCATGAACATCAATAGAAATTCGGTGAATTCTGCAAAAATACCGACCCAGATGGCCCTGTTTCCCGGTATTCCAGAGATTTTATCTACAGATGCATTGACCGGTCTGATCACTGACAGCGGGATAATTTGTGACGGAGACAAGTCCTACTCCTTAATAAATCAAGCGTCCATATGATCATGCGCTATCAATGACTGTCAATGTGATAGGTCAGGTTTTAGCCCTGTATCTTTTGTCCATTTTGTTTTACCGCTTCCTACTTTTCACTTTCCACTTTAAACTTCATGCATGAATGTAATTTTTGACGACTTTCTTGTACGCAGTTTGCTGGCTGGTATGTTAATGGTACTGGTGGCTGCACCCATGGGTTGCCTGATGGTGTGGCAACGACTGGCATTTTTGGCAGATACCTTAGGGCATGCTTCGGTTCTGGGTGTGGCACTGGGTTTAATGATGTCGCTTCACCCGATAGTGGGTGTACTTATCGTGATTTTACTGATTATGTTGATTGTGCGTCAGTCCATGGGCGGCAAGCCGGTGGCAATGTCAGAATCAGTTCTGGCGATTATTTCTCATACCGGCCTGGCTGCAGGTATCCTGTTATTAAGTATGTCGGGAGCAGGTAATATCAGCCTTGAAGCTATTTTGTTTGGGGATTTGCTGGCCACATCAATGAATGACCTCGGCTTTATCATTTTGACGGTATTTATCTTACTGTTTTTACTCTGGAAACACTGGCCTTCCTTTGTTGCTATTTCGGTCAGCCCGGAAATTGCTCAGGCAGAAGGCATTCCAGTGCAGAAGATTCAACTGATTTTATATTTAATGATTGCCCTGTTAATTGCGGTAATGATGAAAGTGATGGGGGTGTTATTGATAGGTGCAATGCTGGTGATACCGGTGAATGCGGCCAGAGTGTTTAGCCAGGGGCCGGAACAAATGATGGTCATTAGCCTGGTACTTGGGTTACTATCATTGTTTTCGGGCATGTTTATGTCCTGGCAGTATGATTTACAAACGGGTCCAGCAATCGTTGTGATGGCTTCGTTGTGGTTATTATTTGCACTATTGGTTAAAAAGCTAAATAAAGCATTGACCTGACGGGCATACACAGATAAAATCTGCGCCCTTTTTGAAGATCGATTTGGAGTAACATCAGAATGTACGCTGTCATCGCTACTGGCGGAAAACAGTACCGTGTCACCGAAGGTGAGACACTAAAGGTAGAAAAATTAGCAGGCGAAGAAGGTTCTGAAGTTGAACTGGATCAGGTCTTAATGATTGCTGATGGTGAAAATATCCAGGTCGGTTCACCGGCTCTTGATAAAGGCACGGTCACTGCAACAATTAAGTCTCATGGTCGCCACAAAAAAGTCGGTATCATTAAGTTCCGTCGTCGTAAGCATCATCGTAAGCAGATGGGCCATCGTCAGAGCTATACTGAAATCGAAATTTCTAAAATTCAGGCATAGGACGGTTTTAAGCTATGGCACATAAGAAAGCGGCGGGTTCCACCCGTAACGGTCGTGACTCGCAGTCGAAAAGACTGGGTGTTAAGAAATTTGGCGGCGAAGTAGTTGTTGCTGGAAATATTATTGTTCGTCAGCGTGGCACTAAAATGCATGCTGGTGATAACGTAGGTATCGGTAAAGATCATACTATTTTTGCGAAAGCAGATGGTAATGTTGAATTCAAGATTAAAGGTCGACATAACCGTACTTTCGTTAGCGTTGTAACTGCTTAGTTTTTAGTTACTTCGTAATGAATTGGAAAACCCCGCTAATGCGGGGTTTTTTTTGTTTTGAATTTATTATTGTGACTAGCTGAGATTTTTTCACACACTATAGCTGTCATTACTCTGTAGCTTCTACCTACAACGTGTGCGAGTTACTTTCTTTTAGCCAAAAGAAAGTAACCAAAGAAAGGGCTTCCCAATTGTGCGGCCTGCGGCTTCCTGAAAATTGACTGATTTTGCAAGGCACGCCCCGATTCGCTCCTGCTCAACGGGGCTCACTGGGCGTCCATGCCCAGTGACCTTACAAAATAAGCCAATTTTCAGCACACAATAAGGGGGGTAAAGATCAAGATCGTAAAGTATGGGCTCTTGATATTACATCCCCTTTCAAGCCCGCGGAAAAATAGCGTTCAGATTGGGGTCAAATGGCAAGGATGCCATTTGAGGTACAGAGCGGTTGGACCCGCTTCTGTGCCGACCCTGAGCTGAGCGCTATTTTTTCGAGTAGAGGGCTTGTTGGGGTGGCGTTTCTTGGTTACTTCTTTTTGCTGTTGAAAAGAAGTAACTCGCACACGTAATAGGTAGAAGCTACGGAGTAATGAAAGCTTTAGTGTGTGAAATAATATTTATTAAGTGACTAAAAAATAAAATTAATCTTGGAAAATTAAATTCAGGAACTATCTAAAAACATTACCATCAAACCAACAGATTAAATAAAACCATTAGAGGAAAATGCATTGTCACACCAGGCAAGTTTTCAAAAATTAAAAGAATACGCACAAAGCCAGATCATCGGCCAGCCTAAATTAATCAATCGTTTGATGATTGCGTTACTG
>Ga0233435_1000446_pt1 | contig 48907 bp, 54 predicted proteins | sample SI_122_August201_3_FD_182735 | JGI IMG/M metagenome (GOLD analysis project Ga0233435, IMG submission 182735) | Seawater microbial communities from Saanich Inlet, British Columbia, Canada - SI_122_August2016_135_MG | ecosystem: Environmental > Aquatic > Marine > Inlet | place: Canada: British...
TAAAAACTAAAAAAGCAACAAAAAAACCTCGAAAAATCGAGGTTTAGAAGTATTTTGTAATTTTTCAGCTATATTGATATATAGTTTTCTTTTTTGTTAAAGTTTAAGAAACAGAGACTACTTAAAACTCCACTTCATGTTATTTGTATACCTCATACTGTAACTGTACTAGTTAAACTAACTTTTCAGTTAATTTGAATAATATCATTTTCAGTAGGAATTTTTCATTCTACCCATGTACTTGCACTATTCCAATTCCCTCATATAGAAGTTGAGCTAATCGTTGGAATCATTTCCGCATTAGTTATTCATACATAACTAAAAAATAACATAAAAAATATTAATACTTTTCTTATTACTCTATTGTAAGCATATGTTTTCACATTATTATTAATAACCATATCTATTTATAGATTAGAATATAACAACAACAAAAAAATCCAAAAAGAATTAATTCTTTTTGGATTTTTTTAAAATTTATATTATTCAATCTCCTTTATCTCAGCTCACATTGCAGTTAATTTTTCTACAAAATTTTCATATCACCTATAAATATACTCTACATTTGTTATCTTTGTCTCTCCCTCAGCTATAAGTCAAGCAATAACCATAGCAGCTCAAGCTCTTAAATCCCAAGAAGTAACAGTAGCTCATCATTTTAAGTTATTAGGACCAAAAATCAAAGCTTCATGAGGATTCATTAGAGCAACATTTGCTGTCATTTTTTCAAGTTCTACAAGAAAACTAAGCCTTCATTCAAAAAGAACTTCATGTATCTTACTAATTCATTCAGCCTGAGTCATAAGTACAGAAAAAGGTGATTGTAAATCAGTTGGAAAACCTGGGAAAATATTTGTTTGAATTCAAATTCATTTAAGTTTATCAGCTTTGTAAACCCTAAGAGTATCATTTCATAAATCCTTTACCTTTACTCAAGCCTCCTTCAATTTTTCAATATAAGTATACAAATCCTCTATTCTAGCATTTTCTATATCTATATATTTTTCTGAAGCCAAAGCTCAAATAATCATAAAAGTACCAGATTCAATATAGTCAGAAACTATATCAAAAGAAAAGTTTGATTTTAAAGCATACACTCAAGTAATAATTATATCATGATTGTACCTGATTTTTATATTAGCTCATGCTTTTCTTAAAAAATCTATCAAATTCATAACATGAGGTTCAAAAGCAGAATTCCTTATAATAGTTTGCCCATCTCTTAATACATTAGCAACAATTAAATTTTCTGTAGAACTTACTCAAAATCAAGCATTTAATTCTTTATCTCAACTTTTTAATTCTCAATCCAAAACAATCTCCTCTCAATCAAAATCAAAATTATATCAAATAGCCTCCAATCAATTCAAATGAGCATCAATAGGTCTTTTTCAAATACTACAACCTCCTGGAAAAGGTATTTTTATACTTCAAAAAAAGTGTAATAAAGGTGATAATAAAAATATCGATGATCTAATCTTTTTAATCTTCTCAAAATGTAAATTTTCATTTGTAATATTTGACGAATCAAAACTCAAAGAACTCCCATTCCAAGTATAATCCACTCAAATTCACTCTAGTATATCTAAAAATGTTTTTACATCTCAAATATTTGGAACATTATTTAAAACTACATTTCAATTTATTAATAAAGCCGCTCATAATATAGGCAGAGTTGCATTTTTTGATCAACTAATTTTAACAGATCAATTTAATTTATTTTGTCATTTAACAAGTAACACTTTTATAAAGTTAATAAGTAATTTTTGTTATTATACATATAAATTTTAAAAAACCAATCTAAATTTAATTTTCGATTTTGATTTTATAAATTTTTATATATAATATAAATTGCAATTTATATATAATTTAAAGCTTTAATGTTTGAGATAGATTCGAAAAAAATAATTAATGATGATTCTACAGTTTTAATCAAAAAAAATATTAATCTAGATAAAAATCTGGATGCCTTTATATTGGTAAAAACTATAGATAAAAATTTTTCTGATTTAGTATTAAATAATATACTAGATTGTTTAATTGATAAAATTTCAAAAGAAAATACTTATAGTGATTTTAGTTTATCTTTAGAAAATATTAATTCTTTTATATCTAATTGGAGAAAAGATTCTGAACATAAATTAAAACTAAGTATTATAATATGAATATTAAATGAAGATAACTTTATTTTTTCAAACATATGAAAATCATCTTGTTTTATATTAAATAAAAGAAATGAAGTTATAGAACTTACCAGCAAAGATGAGAACAAGAAGGAATTTAACTATATATCTAGCTGACAATTAAAACATTGAGAGATAATAATATCATGTAGTTCAAAATTATTAAAATATATAACAAAAAGTGACTTAATAGATTGATTAGTATTATCAGATAATATTGAAATATTTAACAAAAATATAAAAAATATATTAGAAAGTGAAATACTTAAAGAAAATATAATAGTTAACTCATTAAAATACTCTTGAGAAGCTGAAGAAAAAGAAAATTATGATGTAATTAAAGACTTTTTTATAAAAATAATAGATAATAATTTTGCTAAAACAATTATCTGATATTTTCTTGTATTAAAAGATAAAATAAATAAACAATCAAAACTTATTAAAAATATTATGTTTCTTAGTTTAATAGCAATATCTATTTTTTCACTTTATTCAATATTAGGAAATGTTGTTTGAGAAACAATTAAAACTGAACAAAAACTAACAGCAGAAAACAATATAACAAAAGCTAAAAACCTTGTAAAATTAGCCTCTGAAAATATATCTACACCAGAAGTTTTTGAAACAAATATAACTCAAGCAGAAGACCTTATAGAAGAAAATAAAGAAAATAAATTATTTTTAAATGATCTAGTAAAATTAAATAATGATATAAATATATTAAAAAAACAATTTAATAAAGTAGAAATATTTGAAGAAAAAACTGAAAATATAATTCTAAAAGAAGATTTTGAAAAACCTATAAAAATAATAAAAAATAATCTAAAACCTTATATTATAACATCAAAATGAGTTGTTTGACCAATATTACCAAATATAAAAGCTAAAAACTATATATTTAATTCTCTTGATGAAGATGAAGAATTTGTAGATGCTTCTTTTATATGAGATAATATGTTTTTGTTAACTAGTTCTTGAAAAATTGCAAGATTTTCAAAAAATGGATATTTTAGTTATTCTGATGTAAGTTGACAAAACGCTTGGGAAAAAGCAAAAAAGATAGATACTTATTCTCAAAACATATATCTTCTATGAGAAGAAGATAATCAAATATATAAACATTGATTATATTGAAAAAATTTTAAAGCATGAAAATCTTATTTTAAAAAAGATGATTTAACGCAAATATGAGAAATATTATCCATAGCAATTGATTGATGATTCTATATACTAAAAAAAGATTTATCTATAATTAAATTTTTCTCATACCCTTACAGAATAGAAAAACTAATACTAAACAAATTACCAAAAAATTATGATATAGAAGATCCTGAATCTATAATAGATTTAAAAGCTAGATCAGATTTGAAATATGTATATCTATTAATGAATAATAAGATTTGGATTTTTATGCCAAACACAAAAGATTATAGGAATACAAAACATTTAACCTATATATGACAAATAGAATGAAACAAGAATAGTATCAAAGATTTTTTTGTAAATCATGACTGAGAAATACTTATTTTAAACAAAAAATGACTATATAAAATTAACTTTGAAGTAAGTAATGACAAGGTGTTAATAAGGTAATTTTATAACTAAAATTTAAAAAAAATAAAAAAAGTTTGCAATATTTAAATTTATGTATACAATTTGCAAGCTTTTTAATTTAATATCAATTATATATATCTATGGAAAATTTAAACTTAAGCGTAGAGGCTAGAAGTTCAGAAGAAAGACTAAGTGAAATCAGAAGTAATAAAATGATTCCAGCTGTAGTTTATGGAAAAAATCAAGAACCTGTTATGATAAAAATGGATAATTCTACTTTTTTAAGAACTTTCAGAAAATCTGGTGAAAGCCACATTATCAATATACAAGTTTGAAAAACAGAAATTGAAGTTTTAGTTCATGATATACAAAGAGAACCAATTAGTTGAGATTTCTTACATATAGATTTTTATGCTATTACTAGATGACAAAAAGTTCATACAAAAATAGCTCTTAATTTTACTGGATCATCAGATGCAGTTAAAGAATGAGCAATATTAGATGAACATATAAAAGAAATCGAAGTAAAAGTATTACCTAGAAATTTGGTAGATTCTATAGAAGTAGATTTAACTAAATTGGTAGAAATGTGAGATTCTATTAAAATTTCTGATTTAGGATTAGATACTGAAAAATTTGAAGTATTAACTAATGCAGATACTGTAATAGTTTCAGCTAGTAAACCAGCTAAAGTTGAAGAAATTTCAAATGAAGCTCCTGATGCTCCAGTAACTGGTGCTGATGAAGAAACTACTGAAGAAAAATAAAAAACAATTTTTAAAAATAGTATTTGATATATAATTCAAATACTATTTTTTATTATCTTAAACAAAACATATGAAAATAATTATTTATTGAGATGAAGAAAAGACAAAAGACTTAATAATAAAAGTAAATTCATCTCTTAATGATTTATGATTAGTAGATTTTATTAAAATAGAAACTAGTCATGATGAAAATATTAAAAAAGAATTAAATATTACTAAAGAACCGGCTTTAATTGTAGAAGAAGAGGCTATAGATTTTAAAGACACAATTTTTGAATGAATAGTACCAGATGAAGAGGAATTAAAATCTATGTTTATAAGTATAGTTTGATGATCTGATTCTTGATGTGCACCAACTGATTGTTGAACATGTGCATCATGATGTTAAAAAAACACTAGCTAGCTAGTGTTTTTTTATAATCCTTTTCTTTCCATAAAAGCTGTATTATCGACTTCCCTTCACATAAAATCAAAGAAAAGCTCAGTTGCTTTTTTCCTAGTACCTTGTCATAAAATAGTTTTTATAAACTTATCTCAAGTTGATCTATCAAACATTCACATTTCTTTTATTCTTGCAAATACATCAGCTTCTATTATTTCAGCCCACATATATGAATAATACCCTGCTGCATATCATCAACCAAAAATATGGCCAAAACTACAATACATTTTGTAGTCATCTCATCTTTTAAAAATAGAATATTTATTAACAATTTCTAACACTTTTTTATCAAGTTGTTCAATATTGTCAGAAACTGGTGAACAATGAATACTCATATCAAGTAAAGCAAATTCATTTTGTCTAGATACAAAAATTCAAGAATTGTATGTTTTTAATTTATCTAATTTATCCAACATTTCATCACTTAAAGATTCTCAAGTATCAATATGTTTTGCTAAAAGTGATAAACTATTCCTATCTCCTACCCAATTTTCAAGTATCTGACTAGGTAATTCTACAAAATCCCATTCTACTCAAAATCAAGATAATTCACTATACTTACTTACTGAAAGCATTTCATGAATTGCATGACCAAATTCATGAAAAAGTGTTTCTGTATCTCTTGGTGATATCGTTATTTTTCAATCAGTTTTAGCAAAGTTACATACATTTACAACTATTGGTAACTTAGTATTTCACAAGTAAGTTTTTTCTCTTAAATTATCAGCCCAAGCTCAAGGTCTTTTTAGTTTTCTATAAAAAAGATCTAAAAAATAATACGAAATTAGTTTTCAATCTTTATAAACCTCGTAAATCCTTATATCTTGCATCCCCCTCTCAGTCTCCCCCCAAGGGAGAGATGAAACTTCATTTTGTTTAGCCCCTTTCTCCCTTGGGGGGAAAGGTTGGGATAGGGGGATTAGCTCTATTCAATAAAATTTGTTTACAAAATTATGTAAATATGAAATAGTATTATCTAAACAAAAATATTTTTTTAGTTCTTTGTCATCTATATCGTATTTCTCTTCTTTATAAATTCTAGAATAATATGATATATCTTCTGAATTTAATTTTTCTAAATTGAAATAAGTTTTTAATTTTTTTAACTCTTTAGTTGCCTTTGCATTAGCTTTTTCACTAATAGTTTCTATTAAATCAAAAACTTGTTCTGGAGAATCAGCCATTTTTGAATTAAGACTTAATTCTGAAAAATTTTTATATCACAATATATCTGATTTTTCTTTTTTTAATTTCAAAATATTTAATATATTTTCTCTATTATCATATTTTCAACTACTTGCAAAGCTATAATTAGCTACTGCAAAATCTGCTCTAATTTTACTATCACTACAATATTTCATTATAGCTTGATAACTAGTTGGATCAGCATCAAATAAATATCATTTTTTTCATTTTTTTTCTGCTATTTTTTTTGTAGCATCCAATATTTCCTCGGGTAAATCTTTTATTACTTCTCTATTTTCTATTAAATATTCAAACTCACCTTCACTATCGACTATATTATTTGAAAAACTATCAGATAGTTTTGATAATTCTTTATTTAATTCTTTTAATCTATCTTGTTGCTTTGAATTTAAATCTATTCATCTATCCTTAAAAGCTTTAATTCTAAGATATAATATTCTTTTTTGATCATCATCTAGTACTATATTTTTCTCTACATATACTAATTTATGAAAATATGATTTATTGTATGCTACATAATTTCAAAAATCCTGTAGTATAGGTCTAAATTCTTCTATTATTTTCCTAATCTTTTCTGTATTTTCTATATTTTGAAGATGATTTAATAAGCTCCAGAAATAATCTAAGTTACTTTCATCTTCAAAAGTATCAAAACTTAAATCTTTATTTTCTATTTTTAATAGCTCTTCAAATTTTTGTTTATCTATTTCAAGTAATTCATTTAATAATTCTAAAGATATATCTAAAACTTCATTGGAAAATAAAAAATCTAAATCTGGAAATCATTGTTTTTCTAACTCTCCTATTATTTTTTGTTTTATAGTAAGCATAATATTTGTTTATTAATTAATATTGAGTATTATATGAGAAATTAATAATTATCAATTAAAAATGCAAATAATTCCACAAATAGAAGATTCTTGGTTAAAAGAATTAAAATCAGAGTTTAAAAAAACTTACTATAAAAATATAATACAAAAAATAGAAAATGATATAAAATCTTGAATTTGTATCTATCCTGAAAATAAAAATATATTCAAAGCTTTTGATAAAACTCCATTTGAAAAAGTAAAAGTAGTTATTATCGGACAAGATCCATATCATGGAGAATGACAAGCTCAAGGTTTTTGTTTTTCTGTTCCTGAATGAATCAAACTACCTCCAAGTTTAAAAAATATTTATAAAGAGCTATGAATAAATACTAATAATTGAGATCTAACAGCATGGACTGAACAATGAGTATTTCTATTAAATGCTATACTAACAGTCCAAGCATGAAATCCAGCTAGTCATGCTAAAATCTGATGGGAAAAATTCACAGATACTGTTATAAAAACTATTTCTGATAATAAAGAATGAATAGTGTTTTTATTATGGTGAACTTTTGCTCAAAGTAAAAAAGCACTTATTGATCAAAATAAACACTTTGTATTAGAAACAAGTCATCCTTCTCCATTTTCTGCACATAGATGATTTTTATGAAGTAATTGTTTTAAAGAAACAAATGAAATACTTAAAGAAAATTGAAAAAAAGAGATTAATTGGGAAATAAAAAATTTGACTTAATCTCAGAAACATATACTATAAAAAGTGCTTTTCACTAGCAAATGCTTTTGAAAATGCACTTTTTGTTAAACAACCAATGAGGTGGATATATGAAAGGAAAAACTACTGAAGAGATAACATCAGATAAAAGCATTGTTGCTGCAGCTGGTGTTGAAACCATGAGTACAGCAATTGCTATTGCCTGGGCTGGACCAGTATTGGCTGGTGGAGCATAGACATTACCTGAGGTTTAACCAGAGGCTTTAAGCCATGACATCTGTTCCCCCAATGAGGAGGGGAACAGTTTTTTTTATTTTAATTTGAAAGTAGCTCATCAGTTTTAGTTGAATAACTAATTCAAATAAAAGGTATAGAATAAACTTGAGATAATATCATAGAATGTAGTCTCATAGCTAGACATATATCAAATTCTCTATAAATATATTTACTATAAACATCCTCCATAGAATCAACTATAAGTACTTGTTCATTTATCCTAAAAAATTTATTTAAAAACTTAAAATCATTAGCTAAATCATCTGTTTTATGAAAACTATGAGGCAAAAGTATTACTTTTGCTTTTTTTTCTAGTAAATAATCAATTATTTGATTTATTTTTTCTTCTTCTCTACTTGAGTCTGAATCTAAATATCATGATCTCAAAGCTAAAGCCACTTTTTTTCATTCTAAATCTAACTCCTCCAAATCAGCTACTCAAAACTTATTAGCCTTTACTTTTTTTATTAAAAAATTATCTCTATTTTTAGTTTCAATTTCACTAAATACTGGATCTTTAACTATTTTAGAATTAATTCACAACTTTTTCAATAATTCAAAACTATAATTATCTCTAACAGTTACTTTATAAGCTCAAGAAAAAATCTTTTTTACTTTATTGTAGTTACTTCCCTCCTGCAAGGGGGGGATTGAGGGGGGGGCTATATTTAATCATAAAGCATAAAAATAAACTTTTTTCTTGAAAAATCTAAAGATATTAGTCCTAAAAATCCATTGATTTAATGGATTAGCTGATTTTTGATTTTCATTATCATAAATAATTCAACCTCATCAAATAACAATTAAATCACTTTGTTTAACTATTTTTATAAAATTAAAAAAATTAGCTATATTTTTAAAAATATTTCCAGGATTTTTAATTCATATAGGAAAATATTCTATATATTCTATATTTTTTTTCTTAAAGAACGGATTTTCTATATCATAACTAAAAACCTTGAACAAAGTATCTTTACCATACTCTTTCTCCAAAGCTTTTATCTCATTTTTCAAAATCAATTCATCTCACAAATTTTGTGCTCAAATTGAAGCAAATATTGATATTATCATAAGTTTAATTTAATTCTAATTTAATTTTTGCATCTAATCATAGCAAAATTTTTGATAAGGTAGTTAAGCTAATATTAGCATTTCAATTTTCTATTCTAGCTATTACAGATTGTGTAGTACCTGATTTTCTAGCTAATTCTAATTGAGAATACTTTCTCTTATTTCTTATATTTTTTATTTCTTGGCTTATTAAAAATTTTAAATGTTCTTTTTTATACAATTCTTCTATTTCTGGATAGTTTTTGAAAGTATTTTTCTTACAATCATCTAATGTATATTTTTTCATATATTATTTAATTATATTATATTATATTATTATAGCAAAATTGCTATAATAATCAAATTCTTTTTAAATAATCTTTTTTATATTTTATAACTTTATTTAAAATACTACTTTTAAGCTTATTATCCTTTTTTATAAATCAATCAATTAATATTATTTCATCTCAATTATATAAAAAATAAAATGTTCTAATTATATTTGAATTTTCTTTTATCCTTAATTCATAAATTCATTCTTTTAAATATTTAATATCATTTATTCATAATAAATTAAATTTTAATAAATCTAATTTATAATATAATTTTGCTAATATTTTTGGATTATTTTCCTTTAAAAAGTTAATTATTAATTTAATAGGAATTTTTCAATTTTCTTTTCTATAATATACAATTTCTTTCATAATTATACTTTAATTTTTAATATATTTCTTCTTTCTTCCTAAAACTTAATGCTTCTAATAAATGTGAAGACTCTATACTTGGTTTTCATTCTAAATCTGCTATAGTTCTTGAAAGCTTAAGTATCCTAAAATATGCTCTAGCTGACAGATTTAAATTATTTACTGCTTGTTTTAAAATAAGATCAGTTTCTTTATCTAATTGACAATATTTATTAATCTCTTTTGTTTGCATCTCTGAATTAAAAGTAATACTTGTTCAAGAAAATCTTTCTAATTGTAAAATTCTGGCATGCTGTACTCTGTCTTTTATTACTTTAGAATTTTCAGACTCGTCATAATCTTCTCATACTTTAAATTTTTCTGTTTTTACCTTTGGAACTTCTATAAAAATATCTACTCTATCAACTAATGGTCAAGACAATTTTCACCTATAATTTTCTACTTGCCTATTACTACATCTACATTCATTATCTGCATCAGTTAAGTATCAGCATGGACATGGATTCATAGCTCATACCATTATGAATTGAGCAGGATAAGTATAGCTTGCATTAGCTCTATTTATAGTAATAGTTCCATCTTCTAATGGCTGTCTTAATACTTCAAGAACTTGTTTTTCAAACTCAAGTATTTCATCTAAAAACAATACTCATTTATGAGAAAGACTTATCTCTCAAGGTCATGCATTTCTTCATCATCAAACTATAGAAATATTTGATGCTGTATGATGTATTGTTCTAAAAGGTCTTTTTTTTATAATTGGATTTTTTCTATCAAGTAATCATGAGATACTATAAATCTTTGAGACTTCAATTGCTTCATCTATAGTTAAATCAGGTAATATAGAAGAAAAAGCTTTTGATAGCATTGTTTTTCATGAACCTGGAGGTCAATCCATAACTATATTATGACCTCATGAAGCAGCTATTTCCAAAGCTCTTTTAGCATTATCTTGTCAAAGTATATATTTAAAATCAAATTTTGTATCAATATTATTATCATCATCTTTTATATATTTTAAAAAATCTAATTGTTCAGATATTTTTAAATCTTTACTTTTATTTAAAAAAGATACAGCTTCTTCTAGATTTTCTACTGCTATAACATCTATTCCTGGTATTATTGAAGCTTCTAAAGCATTATCTTTTGGTACAAATATTCTTTTAAATCATTTTTCTTTTGCTCATATAGTAGTTGGTAATACAGATGATATTTTTCTCAGCCTACCATCCAAAGATAATTCTCATACAAATATTGAATCATCTATTAAATCACTATCTATATATTCTTCATGAGCTAGTATTCATATAGCTATTGGGAAATCAAAACTTGCTCATACTTTTCTAATATTTGCAGGTGCTAAATTCACAGTAATTCTATTCATGGGTAACCTTGTACCTGAAGATTTCATTGCAGACTTAAGTCTTTCTTTACTCTCTTGTACTCATTGGTCTGGTAATCAAACTATTGTAAAACTAGGTAATCAATTATTTATATCTACCTCTATTTCTATTAAAAAAGAATCCAATCAATTAACTGTTATACTATTCACTTTAGATATCATAATATTGTTTTATATACTAAATATAGTTTATATATATACTTTTATTTTTAAAAGTCAAGTTTGATTTTTATTTTTTTTACATATACTATACTAGTATATTATAATTATTTAAAAATTTATTATGAAAAAACTTGTTATATTATTAGTTACTGTTTTAATTTTAACTTCTTGTTGAGATCATGAAGAAAAAGAAAACAAAAATAATTCTTCTATAAAAACGCCAATAATTGAAGAAAAAAAAGATGATACACCTATAAAAAAAGAAGATGCTAAGATTATTGAAACTGAAAAAGATGAAGTTATAGATATTATTGATGATAATAACAAAGATAATACTGACACTAAAAATATTGAAGAACAAGAATTATGAAATGAAGTAAATGATTTACTGGATGATTTTATAGATTCTCTTGATGAATATGAACAATAATAAACTAAAAGAAAACATCATTAATCAAATAAATAAAAATAATAGTTTATTACCTTTTTTATTTATTTCTAAAAATACTGAAATACTTAACTCTTCTATTTTTGAGTTAGGTGTTTCTTTGTTGAAAGATTTTGATATACCTAAACATTATATATATCATCTACCTGATAATTGAGAAAATATAAAAATAAATGAAATTAAAGAATTTGTTTTAAATTCTAATTCTAAACCTCCTTTTAAATTTCAAATATTTTTTATAGAAAATGTTTCTAGACTTACGTTAAAGGCATCAAATAGTTTACTTAAATTTTTTGAAGAGCCTAGTTCTATAAATATTATTTTTCTTACTAATAATTGAGAGAATTGAGTACTTGATACTATCCTATCTAGGGTTCAAGTTATCGATTTATGATCAGCTTCTTCAATTTCAAAAAATGAGTTTGTTTTTAGTTTGTTAAATAATTATATAAAAAATAAAGATCCTGAAATACTTTCATATTATTTCAGGAATAAGCTTGAAAAACATGACTATATAGTATTTTTAGAACAATTAATTTTGTATATAAAAAATACTCTGATTTTTACTGAATATTTAGATGAAATAAATGAAGATATAAATGTTATAAAGAAAAATAATGTTAATTGAAAAGGTATTGTAGATAAATGGCTTTTAAAAACTTAATCTATAATAATACTTATTATATATTATATCTTACTACAAAATATGCAAATCTTTTGAATAAAATTAGATAAACTAAAGTATGAAACTTTTTTAAATGTCTTATTAAAACTAGATAAACAAAAAATAGTTTTTACTCCAAATCCTGAAATATTATTAAAAACAAAAACAGATAAAGAATTCAAAGAATTATTAAAAAATGCTAATTTTCTTACTCCTGATTGAATTGGTTTATATGTTGCTTTTCAAATATTAAATAATAACCATTGAAGAATTATAAATATTTTCTTACTTCCCTATTTTTTCTTCAATCTATTTTTTAGAAGAAAATTTTTATACTCAAAATATGGAGATAGGATTTGTGGTAGTGATTTAACAAAAGATATAGTTTTAGCTTCAGAAGAGAATTGAATTAAAATAACTATTATTGATTTATATAATCCTACTGATCTAAAAAAAGTAGAATCACAAAAAGTTTTTCCTAGTTTATTAAAAAAAACTTTTCCAAAGCTAGATTTTGATTATTTCATATATGAAGATTCTAAAAAAGAAGATATTATAAATAAAATATCAAGTTCTAAATCTAAGATTTTGTTTTCAACTCTTGGTATGAAAAAACAAGAACAGTCTATAGTAGAAATAATGCAATCATGTAATAATATAAAATTATGACTAGGTATTTGATCTAGTTTTGATTATTTTATTTGATTCCAAAAAAGAGCTCCAAAATTAATTAGAACTATTTGATTAGAATGGCTTTATAGATTGTTAACCTGACCTAGAAAAATAGATAGGATGAAAAGGTTATATAATGCTATTTTTGTTTTTGTTTGGGAGGTTTTTAGGGAGAAATAAATTACATTAAAAAATCAATATAATTGTCTTTATTTATTATTTCAAAAATATTTTCTTTATATGCATCTTTAAATGCACTTGGTAATTTAGCCTTTTTATTTCACCATTTAAATTCATAAGTATGTAACATTCAATCATATTCTTCAATATAGTCTATTTCTGCTTGAGCATGATTTCTCCAAAAATATGTATTTCTATATAACATATTACTATTTATATATTTTTGCCTTTCTATTACTAAAAAATTTTCCCATATAGCTCATTTATCTTGTCTAATATCAAGAGAGTTATAATTTTGTATAAGACTATTTCTTACTCACAAGTCCCAAAAATATATTTTTACTCATTTACTTATTTCATTTCTTAAATTTCTTGAAAAACTATTTAATCTAAAGATAATAAATGCTTGCTCTAATATATCTATATATTTTTGTACGGTTATATGATTAAGTCATAATTTTTGTCATATTTCATTATATGAAACTTCACTTCATACTTGTAATGCTAATAGTTGCAAAATACTATTAATATAATTTGATTTTTTTATTCATTCAAATTTAAATATATCTCTATATAAATAATCTCATGCTATTAAATTCAATCTTTCTTGCTTTAATTCATTACTTACTCAAAATACTTCTGGATATGATCCGTAAATAAGTAAATTTTCTAATTGTTCATTTATATAAAATATGTCTTTATTTTGTTTTAATTCTTCTACTGAGAATCAATATAATTTAAATTTAAAGTTTCTTCATGTTAATGGTTCATTTAATTTATTAGCTAAATCAAAACTACTACTTCATGTAGCTATAAACTGTTTTTCTGGATATGTTTCAACTAATATTTTTAATATTATTCAGATATTTTCTATATTTTGTGCTTCATCTAAAACTACCAGATCAAAATCATTAAAACTACTTAAAAATTTATTATGATTTTTATAATCAAGTAATTGTTGATTTGAAAATAAATCACAGTTTATATACTTTGTTTTTCATTCATAATCATTCATTATTTTTTTTGACAGGGTTGTTTTTCATACTTGCCTTGCTCAATATAAAATAATTATTTTTCATAAAAACAGCTTCTTTTTTATTTCTTTTTCTATTATTCTTGATATCATAATAACAAAATTAATACTAAATTATGTTATTAGTATATCATTTTTCTTATATAAATCAAATTTTAGTGCTATTTTTGTTTTTGTTTGGGAGGTTTTGATGGGGAAATAAAAGTCAATTTTTGACAAAAATAAAAAAATCTTTTGACAAAAACAAATTCTTCAATATATATAAAATAATATTTACACAAAAAAATAAATATGAACAATTTAATCCAAAATACTTACTTTTACTTTTTCTTTCAAAAGATTTGAAGGATGTTTTTTGGTATTAAATAATAAAATAATTTAAAACTAGTAAAAATCCTTCAAATCATTGAAGGATTTTTTTATTTTAATAACAAAGCTTTACTTTAATAATTAATACAATATATTATGAATACTATAACAGATAATATTAATATAAATAATATGAAAAAAGTAATTTCACCTAAAGATTTAGTTAAATGATTAGAACTAGATAAACAAACTGCTGAAAAAGTAGTGATGTGGAGAAATATAACTAGTGATATAATTCACAAAAAAGATAACAGAATACTTACAGTTGTATGACCTTGTTCAATACACAATACAAAAGAAGCATTAGATTATGCTAAAAAATTAAAAACATTAGAATTAAAATATCCGAACCTATTTATAGTTATGAGAACATATTTTGAAAAACCTCGTACGACTATTGGATGGAAAGGCCTTATAAATGACCCTCATCTGAATGGAAGCTTTGATATAGAAGAATGATTAAAAAAAGCAAGAGAACTTTTAGTAGATATCAGTAACATATGACTACCTGTTTCAACAGAATTTTTAGACCCAATAAGCCCTCAATATATTTGAGACTTAATAACTTGGTGAGCAATATGAGCAAGAACAACTGAAAGTCAAATACATAGAGAATTAGCCTCTTGATTATCAGCTACAGTTTGATTTAAAAATGGTACTGATTGATCTGTTCAAATAGCTATTGATGCCATATGATCCGCTTCAAAAACTCATAATTTTTTATGAGTCTGAAAAGACTGATGTACAGAACTAGTAGAAACATCTTGAAATTCAAATACTCACCTAATACTTAGATGAGGAAATCATTGACCAAACTATGATTCTGAAAGTATAGATAATGCTACTAAAAACTTAGAAAATGCATGAATTGAAACTTGAATAATGATTGATGCATCACATGCTAATAGTTTAAAGGACCATAACAATCAAATAAAAGTCATTAGAGAAGTTGCTGAACAAATAAAAAACTGAAACAAAAATATAACATGAATAATGATAGAAAGTAATATAAATGCTTGAAATCAAAGCTTCAATGCATGAAAAGATGATCCTAAAAAATTAGAATACGGAATCAGTATTACAGATAAATGTGTAGATTTTGAAACAACTGAAGAAATGCTTGAAATATTGGATGAAGCAGTTGAAGAAAGAAAAAGTTTATAAATAACAAATAATTATGAAAATCTATTATCAATGAAATCCATGAAGCTACATGTGAATGGCTTCGAAAGAAGTAGCTAAAAATCTAAATATAGTTATAGAAGATATAGTTTGAGTACCAGAATTTAATGATGTATGGGAAAATATATGAATAAATGGTATATGAGTATTAGCAATAGAAAACTCTTATATGTGAAGTATTCATCCTAATCTTTATTGATTTCTAAAATATGATTATGAAATAATATGAGATTATTACTTAGAAATAAAACATTGTATTTGTTCTAAAGAAACAGATATAAAAAACATAAAAAATGCTTATTCTCAAACTCCTGCATTAGAACAATGTCATAATTATCTAAAAAATAAACATATAAAAACTCATTCTTTTTCAGATACTGCCCTAGCAGCAAAATATGTTTCTGAAAGTGAAGACTCTTGAATAGCTGCAATATGTTCAGAAGAGGCTGCTCATTTAAATTGATTAAATATACTAGATACAAATATAGCTGATCAAAAATGAAATACTACTAGATTTGCTATAATAGTTCCAAAAAATTCTGATATAAAATATAATATAAAATCAAATAAAGTAAGTATAATTTTTGAAGCAAAAAATATACCTGCCAGTTTATATAAATGCCTTTGAGCCTTTGCTACAAATAATATAAATCTATCTAAAATAGAAAGTTTACCGAGTTACAAATGATCTTTTACTTATTATTTTTGGTTGGAATTTGAATGAAATTCATGAGTTAATAATATAGATAAATCATTAGAAGAATTAAATTTTTTTACCAATGAAGTTAGAATACTTTGAGAATACTAAAAAACTACTTTGAAATATTTTCAAAGTAGTTTTTTAGTATTAATTTATAATTTATCCACAAAATCTTTTAAATCTTTTTTAAACTTAGCAATCAATTCTATTTTTTTATCCCTACCATAATGAAAAAATTCTATTTTCCATGCATGAAGAGCTTGTCTTTTTAATCAAAAATGTCTTTCTATAAAACTATTTAACTTTTTATTTCAATAAGTATTATCTCAAATAATTGGGTTTCAAATACTAGCTAAATGAACTCTTATTTGATGCATTCTACCTGTTTCTATTTCCAATTCTACTTCTGTTATAACCTGTACACTATCTTTTAACCTAACTATATGTTCCTTAATAGTATGATAATGGGTTATTGCTGATTTTCATTTTTCAGATACTTCTACTTTGTTTCTATCTTTTGCATTTTCTATTCTTAATAGTTTTTTCTTAATAGTTCATTTTCTTCTAGACAATTTTCAAAATACTACTGCATAATATGTTTTTTTGAATTTTTCATGATCTTTTAAATCTGAAACTAATTTTGTTAGTATTCATTTTTTCTTAGCAACAAGTAATATACCTGATGTATTTCTATCTATTCTATGCACCAGGCTTGGTTTGAATGTAAGACTATTTAACTTATCTCATAAATAATCCTGAACTTGGGCTATCAGATTAGATTCTTTTGTTTTATGATCTCATGGATGTACATTTATTCATGGATTTTTATTTACTACTAATAAATCACCATCTTCATAAACTATATCTTTTTTATTAAAAGTTCATTTATCTAATATCTCATTTTTATCTTCTTTTTTATTTAATTCATCGAACTCTTTATCACTTAAAAAAACCTTAACTTCATCTCATATTTGAAGTTTATATTCATTATCTCTTTTTTTAAACTTTCATTCACTTTCAAAAAATTTTATTTTTATTTTATCTTTTCTATTAAATTTATATATCAAGCTTCTTGTTGCTCTAGGTAATAATTTACGTAAGAACTTATCAAGTCTTTGATTAGCATCATTCTCTTCTATTTTGAATAATTTCATATTTTTTTTATTAATTGACTTTATTATTATAATAATTTTTATTCAAATTGCAAGATTTATTGAAAAACTGTAAAATCAAAAGCCTCTATTAATGTCTCTCTTGGAACTAAAACTTTTAAATCTCTCCTATATCAATACGATTTTCAGCTAGAATTTATCCTAGTATAATAATAAGGAACTTTATCATTATGAAATGTCATCCTCCATTCTAAATAAGGAATAGTTTGTCAACTTGTAGTCATCAAATCATTCACTATAGATAATTTTAAACTACATATTTTTGAAGAAACGTTACACTCATTACTATAAAAATAAGAAAATTTATTATTTGAATTATATGTTCAATTTAAATCTTTTCAAATAGCATTTTTTAAGTCAAACGCGCTATTATCAAAATTATTATTTGACTTTAATATATCATTACTCATAACTAAGCTTCAACTAGAATTAAGAGTATTATTTTGAGAAGATAATTGCCAATTAACAATTTCTTTATATGGTGATATATTTGGAGCTAATCCTAAATCAGATTTTATCCCAGGTACTCTAAAAGCTATTTTGAAACTACTCATATTTGTTATAGAATATTTTCAAATAGGTATTTGTATAGGACTTCAAACAGAAATAGTATTCCAATCTTTATCATATTCACTAGTTCCCTCTCAAGTTTTTGGGATAATATTCCCTGAAGATATTGTTTCTAACTTATAAGCTAAATCTCATGAATAAGGTATTGATTTTTCAGCTTTATCATCAGTTCTACCTTTCAAAAAATACAATCATTCTTCTACTCAACTAGCAGCTTGATAATAAGCTCTTGTACTATTCTCTATTCATTTAATATCCTTTGAAAATGGTATAATATATTCTAATATAGAACTAGCTAATAATCATAATATAATTACTAATCACATAACCAATGGAAGACTTAATGCTTTTTTATTACTTTTCATAATATTTTTTATAAATAATTATTGACTATAAATATCAGTTAAATTAATTGTCATACTTAAGTCAATCTCTTTTACTTCTGTAGTTTTTAACCTTTTTCTAGCTAACCAACTTGGCTTTATTTTTATTTTTAGAATAACATAAGGAGAAATATTTATACTATCGTCCGATTCTTTCCATGCATAATTTATATCTTTATTTGGATAAGCATAAACCTGAAAATCAGAAACATTTATACTATCTGGAAATAATGTTACCCGATAATTTTCATTATCTAATCAAGCTATCACATCTGTTCAACCTGCAAAATCTTTATTTATAACCCAAGTATCAATAACTCAATCATATTCTGAATTATCAATATTTCAAGAAATATGATCCATTCACCAATCTTTTCAATCAAGCTTTAAGTATTCTATAGTTCAAATACATCAATCTCAAGTTATTGTATTATGAGTAGAATTAATACTACAAGACTGTCATGCTATAGCATTTAAATCTTTTTCTACTCTCCATCTAAAAATAGACCTTTGCTTTCAATTAGCACTTATCAAATAAAGTTCCTTTAAATCAACTCAATTATCAAAAACATCAGGACCTTTTCATAAATATTCATCATCATCATCTCATATAATTCAATTAACACCATCTTCATCTCATAAATCATTATCAAAATTTGAATTATAATCAATGAACTGAAAACTATACTCTCAGTATCTTTGTTGTTCACCAGAATAATTAATACTTCAAGAATTAAAAGTATTTATACATCAATTTCAAGTCATTGCTGTTCAATCATTACTTCTACAATAATAAAAATTATCTCAGTAATATTGATTTAAAATAGTTCAGTCTTTTCAAAAATTACCATATCATGAAGGTTTTGAATAATGTCATGATCAATAAGATATATTTCAAATAACTTTTCTATTAAAATATTCTTCATAATCAATAACCCCACCTTGTTTGATAAGTTGAGTCATCTTTTCAAGAAAATAATAACTATCTTTTCTTATTTGTGTTTCTTGTATAAGTTTTGTTTTTCAAATCATAACTGATGATAAAGCTTGAAATGCTCAAACTAACACAATTGAAACTATAGTTATTCAAAGTAGTACTTCTATCAAAGTAAAAGCTATAATATTATTTTTAAAATTCTGTATTCTCATAATTATTTATATTTAAATATATATTTTAATATATCTCAAAAAAATGAAGTTAGTTTAAATAAACTAGGTTTTTTCCAAAAATAATTCCCCCAAATTCTAAAAATATAATTTAGAAAATCAAAAAATATATTTTTTTTCTCTATTTTCTTAGAAGAAAAAAAAAGTTTAAAGCTTCTAAAAAAGCTTAATATAAAACTAAGGAAAAAGGCTAAAAAGTCAAAAAAATTATTTTTTATAAGTTTTTTTTGGTTCATAATTTTTGTAAAATAAATCTAAAATATTAGTTTTTATTATAAAGCATTTGCAAAAATATCAAATATAATTAATGTTTTAGTATAAATTATTTTAATAAAACCTAAAAAATGAGAAAAAAAAATACAACAAATACATTAAAACAAATGATAAACAATTTAAAATTTAAAAGTGAAAATTTATGTTTATCTAACCAATTAGTAATTATATGATCTATTATTTGATTTATTAGTTTATATATACCTTGGGTAATAGACACAGATGCAAGTCTTGAATGGAATTCTTTTAGTTCTCTTAGTTGAAATGTATGATATTTATTAACAATTGTTCTATTCCTACCAATTTTTATAATTTTTTCTACGAATTATAAAGAAAAACTAAAATTATATTCAAATATATCTATTAAAAATCATTTTATGATAATAACTAGCTGACTAGTTATTATTAGTTTTTGTATATTAAGTTTAAATTTTATAACATGACTCCAAACACTTTCAAAACACTTATCTTTCTGAAATTGAATAATTTTAACATTAACTTCATGAATTATTATATTTATTTGATGAATGATTATTAGAAAAAAATATTATAAAAATAATAGTAAGATAATACTAAATAATTGAGATTATAAAGAAGAAAAAATAGATGAGAAAAATAATATGATTTTGCCTTTTTAAAAATAAAATTTGACTTTAATATTAAATTAATTATATTGATATTAAAATAAATTACTTTACTTTAATTATCTTATAAAGATGACTACTAATACTTTAGACAATAAAAAGTTATCAAAGTCCTTTGAAGACATATTATGTTCTCTTTCAGAAAGAGAACAAATTGTGCTACAAAAGAGAGTTTGATTAAACGGAGAGAAAGAAACTCTGCAAAGTATTGGTAATTCTTTTTTACCAACAATAACAAGAGAAAGGGTTAGACAAATAGAGGATAGTGGAATAAAAAAAATATGAAAAGTTGTAAGTAGATCGTTACTAGCAAACATACAACAAATAGCACATAAATATTTAAATCTACATTGATGAATTATATCAAAAGACAAACTTGTAAATATACTAATTAAAGATTTAGAATTAAACTCAAGTATAAATACATGAATTCTTGATATTATAATTCAAGCAGATAAAGATATAACAAAATCTAAACAAAAGTTTTGATGTAAAATATATTATACACTTGAAAATGTATCTAAAAAAGATGTTGATACTATACATAAAGAAGCATTAAAAATATTAAAAAAGAAAAAGAATGTTATGAAAAAAACTGTATTATATGAAAATATAATACAAAGCGTAGGAAGTGAAAAAAAGTTTTCTTTATCATTTGTAGATACTGTTTTAGACTTTTTTGATGATATAGTATTTTGAGAAGAAAATCTAATTTGATTAGAAAAATGGAAAATATTAAATCCTAAAACGCTTAAAGATAAAGCAATTTATGTATTAAAAAAAGAAAAAATACCTATGCATTTTGTAGATGTTACAAATAAAGTAACTGAAATGATAGGAAAAGCAGTAAAAGTAAATACAATACATAATGAACTTATAAGAAATGAAGATTTTGTATTAATTGGTAGATGAATATATGCATTAAAAGAATGGGGTTTTGTTCCTTGAACAGTTCTAGATGTAATTGTAAGTATTCTAGAAAAAAACTGAGAACCTATGAATACAGAAGACATTACAAAAGAAGTATTAAAAATAAGAAATGTAAAACACTCTACAATTTATATGAACTTACAAAATAAAAAGTTTATTGAAAGGGTTTGAAGAAATTACTATCAACTAAAAAAAGACTAGTTTTTAACTAGTTTTTTTATTTTCTTCTTTACAAAAATATATTATTTTTTATTATGAATGAAAATATATTTTAATAATAAAAAATGAAAATATTTGTATACGATACAGAAACAACTTGATTTATTAATAAAAAAGAAACTGATCTGGATAAACAACCAAAAATAGTACAATTTGCATGAATTGTATGAGAATTAAAAAAATGAGAATTTATAGAAGAAGAAAGAGTTGATATATTAATTAACCCTAAAACACCAATCCCCTTTTGAGCATCTCAAGTTCATCACTTATATGATATAGATATAAAAGATGCACCCTTTATAGAAAATAGTATAGATAACTTTTTAAGTTATATAAATTGAGCTGATATAACAATATGACACAATATAGAATATGATGAAAGCATGATAAAATTAGAGCTAAGAAGACTAGAGGAAGAATATAAGTATCAACCTAAGCAAGTAGTTTGTACAATGAAAACAAGTGTTGATTTCTGTGCTATTCAATGAAATTGAGCTAGGTTTAAATATCCAAAACTATGAGAACTGCATAAAAAATTATTTTGAGAATATTTTATATGAGCTCATGATGCGATGGTTGATGTTGAAGCAACTTTAAAATGCTTTGTTGAATTGGTGAAACAAGATGTAATACAAGTAGAAGAAAAAAAAGAAGAAGTAATGAGTTTGTTTTAATAAAAAAAGGCCATGCCCCCTATTTAGGGATTTAATTTAATAAATAAATGTTATGTCTAATTTTTGAGATTTAATAAATATTGAAGAATTTGAAAAAAGAGAAAACTTTTCTGAAAAAAGATGAGAAGTATCTTTTTATTGTAAAGATTGTAAAAGTATAGTAAAAACAAATAGACCAAATACTAAATGATACAAGTTTGTATGTAAAAATTGTAATTGACAAAATATAGCAGTATGAACAGAAGAATGATTAAAAACTAACTATAGAATAAAATAAAAAAAGTTTTGACAAAGTGTATAATATTTATATACTCCCAATATACACTTATTAGTAAATGTATATTACTTTAAATGAATAACTCTATTATTATGAACAAACAAGACGCATTAAACAACGCACTATCAATGATAGAAAAACAATTTGGGAAATGATCTATTATGAAATTATGAGATGAATGAGCAAGACAAAAAGTTGAAACTAGTTCATCAGGATCTTTATGATTGGATATAGCACTATGAGGATGATATGCAAAATGAAGAATAGTTGAAATATATGGGCCTGAATCATCAGGTAAAACGACTCTGACTCTACATGCAATAGCTGAATGTCAAAAAGCATGAGGTACAGCAGCTTTTATAGATGCTGAACATGCTCTAGATCCAGAATACGCTAAAAAGATTTGAGTAGATACTGATAATCTATTAATATCTCAACCTGATTATGGTGAACAAGCTTTAGAAATTACTGAAAAATTAGTTAATTCTTGAGCAGTTGATTTAATAATTATAGATTCTGTTGCTGCATTAACACCAAAAGCAGAAATAGAATGAGATATGTGAGACTCTCATATGTGACTACAAGCAAGACTTATGAGTCAAGCACTAAGAAAAATTACTTGAGCAATAAATAGATCTGGATGTACAGTAATATTTATCAACCAAATCAGAATGAAAATTTGAGTAATGTTTGGTAGTCCTGAAACTACTACATGAGGTAATGCTCTAAAATTCTATGCTTCTCAAAGACTTGATATCAGAAGAAAAGCAAAAATAGAAAAATGAGTAGCTATGGAAAAAGAAGTATTATGAAATACGACTCTAGTAAAAGTAATAAAAAATAAAATAGCTCCTCCTTTCAGAGAAGCAATGTTTGATATTATGTACAATGAAGGTATATCAAAGGTATGAGAAATACTTGATATCTGAACTAAATCAGAAGTTATCAAAAAATCATGAGCTTTCTACTCTTATTGAGAAACAAAACTTGGTCAAGGTAGAGAAAATGCTAAAACTTTCTTTAAAGAAAATCCTGAAATGGCAAGTGAGATTGAAGAAGTGATTAAGAATAGTTTGTAAAAAAATGTTCCCTTAAGAATGGGGATATTTTAAGTATAATTTACAAATAATAAAACTAAATAAAATTATAGTATAATAAAAACTAATATTAATAAATATGGAATTTAATTTTAAAAAATGAGTTCAAATAATTAATTTATTATCAATACTTGAATGAAAAAGTATTGATAAATTAAAAGTTTTAAAATTAATATGGTTAGCTGATAGAGTACATTTAAGAAAATATTGAAAATTAATTGCTTGAGATATATATTTAGCAATGCCTTTGTGACCAGTTGCTAGCTGAATGAAAAATATTTTTGATCAAAATGAAGAATATTTACCAAAACAAGCTAAAAAATATATACAAGAATATTTACATAAATATACTCATAAAGTTAAATCTATAAAAAAAGTTGATTATTCCCTATTTTCTGAAACTAATATAGAAATAATTAAAGAAATATATATAAAATTTTGAACAAAAAGCTGAAGAGAACTTATAAATATAACACATAATTATCCTGAATGGACTAAATTTGAAGAAAAAATTAATAATTGAATTATTTCACAAGCTCAAATGAATTACTTTGATTTCTTTAAAAATATTCCTTCTCAAGATTCTATTTTTAATATTTCAAAAGATAACTTAGAGTTATCAAAAGATATTTTTGAGGAATCTAGACAGTTTTCATATTTATTTGCTTAATCAATAAATAATGACTATTTCTGAAAATGATTTTGCAAATACAATAAAACCTTGATCTGTCTATTATTTTACAACTATTGATGTTCATTCTACTATACCACACTATTTTGTTGTTATAAATCAAAATATTAATAATTCTCCTATTTTAGTCTTACCTGTAGCTACATCACAACTAGAAAAAAGAAAAAAATATTATAATATCCATACTTTAGAAAAAGATGCTTTAGTTATAGTTAATCCTAAATCTAGTAATTGAATCCTTACAAAGAAATCTGCCTTTGATTGTAATTTCACAAAAATAAAAACTATTAAAGAATTATATGAAGTTTTCAGTAAATGAAAATTAAAATATATTTGAATTTTGCCAGAAGAAATAATAAACAAATTAAGAAATTGAGTAAAAGCTGCAAGACAAGTTGAAAATTGGATTAAAGATTTAGTTTAATCTACTCTTATTGAGAAACAAAACTTGGTCAAGGTAGAGAAAATGCTAAAACTTTCTTTAAAGAAAATCCTGAAATGGCAAGTGAGATTGAAGAAGTGATTAAGAATAGTTTATAAAATTGGCTATAATCCCCCCATCCTTAATAAGGATGGTTTTTTTCTCTATAATTACCTTTAGAAAAAACTTTTTCCCCCTTTTACTTGCCTTTTCCCTATTTTTGTATATATTCCTATCAGTTACATTTAAAAATAAACAATAACAAAATGAAAATATCCTATAAAGTATTACAAAAATATATTGAAAATATTAAACTAGCTTGAGAAGTTGCTGAAGATTTAGTAATGCATACAGCAGAAGTGGAAGATATAATTCTAGAATGATCACATTTAGAAAAAGTATTTGTATGAGAAGTATTAACTTGTGAAAAACATCCAGATTCAGAAAAACTAAACTGTACTACAGTAAAAGTCCATGATGAAATACATCCTATAGTTTGTGGTGCCCATAATGTTAAAGCTGGTATAAAAGTACCAGTAGCTATTTGTGGTGCTCAATTAGCACCAGATTTTGTAATCAAAAAAACAAAAATTAGATGAGAAACATCTAGATGAATGATTTGTAGTGAAGATGAATTATGATTAACTGATATTAGACAAGAATGAATATTAGAACTACCTAGTGATACTACATTAAATATATGTATGAGAGATTATTTAGGTAAAAATGATGCTATACTAGAAATAGATAATAAAGCTATAAATCATAGACCAGATTTATTCTCACATATTTGAATTATAAGAGAAATTTATGCAATAAATAATGAAAAATTTGGATTTGAATATGAAAATAAAGATTTTTCAAAACTAAAAGATTTATGAATTAAAAATGAAATACCAGCTGAAGTAAAAAGATATATCTGATTAAAAATAGAAAATGTATCAAACTTAAAAACTCCAGATTATATAAAACAAGTACTTAATTCAGCTGAAGTAACATCAAAATGATTACTTGTTGATATAACTAACTATTCCCTATATCTTTACGGACAACCAACACATTGTTTTGATGCTGACAAAATAAATTGAAATATAATTATTAGATATGCTAGAGAATGAGAAAAATTTTTAGCTTTAGATGATAAAGAATACAAACTAAGTCAAAATGATATAGTAATAGCTGATTCTGAAAAAGTACTAGCTCTAGGTTGAATTATCTGATGAAAGGAATCATCAGTAACAAATGAAACAAAAAATATTATAGTTGAATGAGCTCATTTTGAACAAGCAACTATTAGACAAAGTGGTAAAAGACTATGAATTAGAACAGATTCTCTAAATGTATTTGAAAAAGATATAGTATTAGAAATGCCTATTAGATGAGTAAGTTTAATAGCTTCTGAACTAGAAAAAAATCTAGATAATATAAAAATAACAGCTTATTCAGATTCATATGAAAATAAACAAAAAGTTGTAAATATCGATTTTGATTTAAACTATATAAACAAGCTAATTTGAAAAAAATATTCTGAAAAAGAAGCTTTAAATATTTTAAATAACCTTTGAATAAAAGAAAAATCTTGAGTTTTAACAATACCATTCTGGAGAAAAGATCTGAATTTTAAATCAGATATAGCTGAAGAAATAGCAAGAATAGATTGATATGATAATATAGAAGCAACAGTTCCAAGGATAAACCTATGAGCTATTATTCAACCAAATATATATAAACTAAAAAATGATACCAGATCATTTTTTACAAATAAGTGATGGTATGACATGTATACCTACTCTTTTGTAAATTCTGAATTAATGGAAAAGTGTTCTCCTCTTACCAAGGGGGATCTTATGGAAAATCTAGTACCAATGAAAAATGCACTTTCAGAAGAATTAACACATCTAAGATGAAGTCTAATACCAAATTTATTGTTATCACTAAGAAAAAATATCAAGGAATATGATGATATGAAACTTTTTGAATTAGAGAAAGTATTTTCAAGAAACGATAGTAATATTAATGAATACTACTCTCTTGCTTGAGTAAAAATATCAGATAAGGAAATAGCATATTATGATATTCAAAATACTATTTCTGATTTATTTAAAACTCTTTGAGTAACTAATTTTATGTATAATATATGTAATAACTCTCTCAGTTTTTCACATCCAAGTAGGACAGCATCAATAATAGTAAGATGACAAGAAATTTGAACTATTTGAGAAATACATCCAAAAGTAGCTAAAAACTTTGATATAAATTCTAGAGTAGCTTACTTTGAAATTAATACTTCTAAACTTGAAAAGGCACTATATTCAATTGTAAAAGCAAAAGATGTTTCTAATTTTCAAGAAAATAACTTTGACCTAAACTTTGTAATAGATAAAGGTACAAACACTAAAGATATAAAAATATCTATAGAAAAAACAAATCCAAATATAATTACAAAAGTTGAATTGATGGATATTTATGAAAATGAAGAAACTCTTAAATGAAAAAGAAGTTTGACATTTAAAATTTTTATTCAATCAATGACTGAGACTCTTGATGATAAAATAAAAAATGAACTAATAAATGATATAATTAAAAAAGTAGAAAAAAAATGATGAAGCCTAAGATAATTAGGTTTTCATTGTTTTTAATAAAAAAATTTGACTATTAACTATTTATTCATATAATCTCCGCACGAAGAGAACTGAATAAGATAACCCAATCCTCAAATATGGTTATTTTATCAAATTATTTTTATATTTAAACAAATTATTTTATGCCAATAATAGCATCTGCAAAGAAACAATTAAGACAAAATCATAAGAGAAAATCTAAAAATGATCATTTTAGAGCATTATATAGAGAAGCTAGAATAGCTTTTGAAACTGCAATTAAAAGTAAAGATACAAAAGTTGCAAAAGAAATTTTGTCAAATAAGAAAGATAAAGATTGAAAAACAATAAAAGCTTGATTACAAGCAATTATTGATAAATTAGTTAAAAAGAACATAATACACAAAAATAATTGATCTAGAAAAAAAGCTAGATTCGTTAAAATGATAAAAGAATTATCTTAAAACTTAACTATACAAAAATTGAAAGATAAAAAAAGAGTATTAAATGATGATATAAGGGCTAGAAAAGTACAGATTATCACTGATAATGGTGAAAATCTTGGTGAAATGACATTAAATGAAGCCAAAAGTATAGCAAAAGAACAAGAATTAGATTTAATGGAAATATGAAGAAACTGAGATATTACAATAATAAAAATACTTGATTACTGAAAATTTTTATATAGACAAAAGAAACAAGAACAAAAACAAAAGCAAAAATGAAAAACCCCTGATTTAAAAACTATAAGGATTACTTTTAAAATTTGAGATCATGACTTAGAAATAAGAAGAAAACAAGCTGAAAAATTTGCTGGTTTATGACATCCTTTAAAAGTTAGTTTAATGTTAAGATGAAGAGAAAATCATTATGGTGACCTAGCTTTTGATAAAATGACTTCTTTTGTAGAAAGTTTGTCTGAGGTATATAAACTAGAATGACAAGTTAAAAGAAGCTGAAGTAATTTTTCAGCTATGTTAAAAACACTTAAATAACCACGTTAAACGTGGCCCCAACTTTAATTGGGTTTACTTAAATAAACATAGAAATATGACTTTAAAAACTAGAAGCTGAGTTAAAAAAAGAGTTAAAGTTACTGCAAAAGGTAAATTTAAACTTGCTAAAGCTTGGAAAAGACACTTATTAAGTGATAAAACAAAAAAAGCTAAAGGTAGAAACAAATATGGTTTAATGGTTTCTTCTGCTGAAACAAAAAAAATTAAACAACAACTACCTCATATGTAGGAATTAATTATTATATAACTAAAATACTAAAAAATGGTAAGAGTTAAAAGAGGTCTTATGACTAGAAAAAGACACAAAAACTTATTAAAAGCAACTAAAGGTTATAGAATGCTTAACTCAAAAGTTTTTTCAAGAGCTAAAAATGCTTGGATGAAAGCTTGAACTAATGCATTCATTGGTAGAAAAAGAAAAAAAAGAGATTTCAGAAGACTTTGGACAGTAAGAATTAATATTGCTGCTAGAGAAAATGGAATGACTTATTCTAAATTTATTAATGCTTTATATAATAATAAAGTAAATCTTAATAGAAAAGTATTATCAAATTTAGCAATATCAAATCCTAACGTATTCTCAAATATTGTAAATTTTGTAAAATAAGAATTAGTTTTAAACTAATTCTTTTTTTAAATAAAACTTTACAAATACTTTTTTTTGTATATAATCCCCGCACCTATTAAGGAAGATGTATTAATTTATATCGTTTGTACCTTTTTATTTTTTAAAAAATTATATTATGGCAAGAGGTAAAAAATATAGAAAAGCTATTGAATTACTTAATTCAGAAATGGCTTATGGAGTTAAAGAAGCTGTTGAACTACTTGAAAAAACAAATACAGTAAAATTTGATCCAAGCGTTGAGATTCACTTTAATTTAAATCTTGATACTAAACATGCAGATCAAATAATTAGAACTACTATTTCATTACCAAATGGTTCTTGAAAAACAGCTAAAGTTTGTGCATTTACAGATGGAAATGCTGATGAATTAAAAGCTGTTGGAGCAACTATTGCTGGTGGTGAAGAATTGATTGATAACATTGTAAAAGGTAACCAAGCTCTAGATTTTGATGTTTGTGTTGCTACTCCTACTATGATGAGACATTTAGGTAAAATAGCTAGAATTTTAGGTCCAAAAGGTTTAATGCCTAATCCTAAAACTTGAACTGTTAGCCCAGATTTAGTTTCAGCAATCAAAGAAATAGCTGGTTGAAAATTTGAATTTAAAACTGATAAACAAGGTAATGTTCACTCTATTTTCGGTAAACTATCATTTGGTGCAGCAAAATTAGAACAAAACTTAGAATACTTCATAAAAACTATTAATGAAGTAAAACCTAGCTGATCAAAAGGTAAATATATTAATTCTGTATTTATATGTAATGCTATGTGACCTTCTATTAAAATAGAAACTGAAACAGATGAAAAATAAAAAGAGACTTAGTCTCTTTTTATTTTGTCTAAAGTGTATAATTTTAAAATACCATTAAAATTAATTTGCAAAGAATGAAAAAAATCTGTGGTTAAACATATATCTTTATTACTACAAGTTATTCACTTTGTACAATCAGTTATTCATAATTCTTCTCATACAGAAAATAAAATATCATAAACTGATATTTTATTTTTTTCTTTTCAAAGCATTACTCATCAATTCCTTCATTTTATAGTTTTTATAATACCTGTTTTTTCTAAATTTGCAATTATTCTTCTTAAAAGTGATACTGATATTTTTTGATTTTCTGCTATTTCTGAAACAGTAAAAATCTTACATTCTCATGAAAGATAAAATACTGCTTTTAATGCATAGGTTCATTTTTTTGATATTTTTAACATAATTTTTATTATATATTTTAGAATTCCCCTATAATCCCCTTTACTTAAAGGGGATGAACTACATTTAATATTATATTTATATAATACTAGTTTTTAAAACTTTCCTTAAAGAGGACTAAATTATTACATCATCAAATTCATCTACAATTCAATCTTGTAAATATTTATGAATTGCATTTCTAGTTGTAAGTAAAGCAAGTACAGAAGCATTTCTTCTTCTATTACTTACTTCATCTTCTATTAGTTTTACTATATAATTATAGCCTAGTTTTAAAACTTCATTTATATCCATTCATATAATACTTTCTCCATAAATAGATCAACATGCTGTTGTTATAATTGCAGTATCTCATGTAAAACTCCAGTTTTCTATTTTGTTATCTGTTATTTTTAAATAAATAATCAAATCATCTCAACATATTTCATTTTCTTCATGATGTTTTACATCATAATCTTTCATTTCAAATTTATTAAAAGGATTTTTACTATAATAAATTATTGTTTCATTATACATTCTATTTTTTCTTACTTGCTATACAATCTTTTTTAACTTCTAAAAAAGATAAAATAAATATTGTTATTATTAAACCTGTACACATTAAACATACTGGGCAAAATGCTCCTATATTAAATGTTTCTTGATATATAATATATCAATTAAACATCATTCAACCTGCTCACATTGCAGCTAATATTTTAAAATGTTTTTGTATTTTTCAAAATAATCCAAGTAGTGTTGTTATTAATATTATTGGGTATACTGTTAATGCTATTACAGGAAAAGGTATTCAGAAGAATTTTGTTAAATCACTATCAATTACTGTTGAACAAGATAGAGTATCATTGATATCACAAGCTCATCCTCAGACCATTGTACTTACTCAAAATATCCAATCATAGCTTAGGTAAAAAGCATTTAATATACCAAATATAGCTAAAGCTACTATTATTTTTAATTTTTTATTTGTTGTCATTTTTTTTTGTTATAAATTATTGATTTTAGTATAAATAATTTGTAATAAAATACAAATTATTTTAATTCTTTTCTTTTTCCCCTCCTTAGTAAGGAGGGGCTAGGGATGGTTTAATCCACTATTTTATCCAACACTTCAAAAAACTTATCTATATCCTCTTTTGTATTATAAATATAAAGACTCATTCTAGATGTATGAGCTAATCATATCTTAGCTAAAAATGGATGAGCACAATGTTGTCATGATCTGATACATATATTACTATCAGCCATATAGTCAGCTATATCATTTGAATGCATTCATTCAATTACAAAACTAAATACTCCTACCCTATTCTCTGCTTTATCTGATCAAATTAATTTTACTTTTTCTCTTTTATTAAACTGTTCTAAACTATATTCAACTAATTCATGTTCTATTTTTTCTAACTCTTTAAATCATCAGATACTATCTATATACTCTAAGGCTTTTAATAAACTAACAGCTCATGTTAGATTTGGAGTTCATGGTTCAAACTTATATGGTAGTTTAGCATCTAAAAAGCATGATTCTTCTACTTTTGATATAGCTCATCATCATGAAAAAGCAGGATTTAAGCTATTTAACAATTCACTTTTTCACCAAAACACTCATATTCCAGAATCTGCCATAATCTTATGTCATGTAAAAAATAGAAAATCAGCATTTAATTCTTTTATATCCAATTTAAAATGTGGAATACTTTGAGAAGCATCTATTATAAATAATGTATCATCTCTTTTTAATTTTCATACTTTTTCTAAATCAAAAACTTCTCATGTAATATTTGATACATGTGTTATAGAAATAACTTTAACTTTGTCATCATATTTTTTCTCAAAATCTTCAAAATCAAGTCAATAATCTTTGTCTACATTCACATATTCTATTTCTATTCCTATTTCTTCTTTAAGTATAAGCCATGGTACTATATTTGCATGGTGTTCTACTATACTTACAAGCACTTTATCTCAAGCTTTTAATTTTTTACTCAGTCTTAATGATCATGTTATTATATTTGCTGCATATGTAGAATTATATGTATATATTATTTCTTTATAATTATCACATCCTATCATATCAGCTACTTTTTTCTTTGAATCATCATATATTTTTTCAGATCTTTCTGCTATATCATACATTCATCTATGTATATTTGAATAACTATTTTCTAGATATTCTTTCATCCCATCAATTACCATACTTGGTTTTTGAGTAGATGCTGTTGAATCCATATATATAAGTCATAGATTGTTTTCTATTATTGGAAAATCTTTTTTAATGTTCATTTTTTTATTTTAATAGTAAAACCCCTCTGCCTTTCAGGCATTTTCCCTTATCAGGGGAGAAAAATTATTTTACCCCTCCCCTGACAAGGGGAGGTTGGGAGGGGTTTTATTTTATTTTACTTTTTTTAAAATTTTTTCAAGTAATTTTTCATAAAAATCATTATCTAGCATAGATATACATAAAAATAAACTTCTTATTTTTGCTTCTATCATCATAGATAAAGCATTTTCTTTTCATATTCATCTAGATCTTAGATAAAAAAGTTTTTCATCACTTATTCTTTCCATTTTACAAGAATGACTTGCTTTTACATCATCACTTCTTACTAAAAGAGTTGGTATTCATTTTATTTTTCATGTATTTCATAAAAATAAGTTTTCCTCAGATAAATTTCAATCTACTCAATTTATATTTTCTCATATTTCTATAATTCAATCTAAATCTATAAATCAATCATTTCAAACTAAAGAAAGTATTTTTATGTCTGATTTTGTATTACTAGATATAATTTTTGAGTATATTTTAGCTTTTAACCCCCATCTGCCTTTCAGGCATCTCCCCCTAGCAGGGGAGACAATATTACTTGAAAATAATAAACAATTTACTTTCAATTTTGATCATTCTTGTTTTTGTATAAAATTTATTTTTAAGTCATCTGTATTTTCTATAAAAGAATAAAATTCTAGTATAGTGTTTTTTCAAAGAGATATTCATAACTCACCCCTAGCCCCTCTCTTACTTAAGAGAGGGGGAAAAGATGTATCATCAAAAATACTAACAATTAGATTTTCCTCTATTGTTATTTTTTCATCATATATTTCCGATAATTTATAAAATCAATTTTTTATTATATTCATAATTTATTTTTTTAATATTACATTTTTCATAACTCAATCCTGAATCCCCTGCTAAAGCTGGGCAGGCTTTTCTCTTACTTAAGAGAAAGTGGCTGCAATCCTAAAATCCCCCCTCAAATTCCATAGCAATCAACACATTCATTTCACTAGCATACTCTAATGGCAACTCTTTCATTACAGGAGACAGAAATCAATTAACTATCATAGCTGTGGCTTGTTCTTCAGATATTCCTCTGGATTGTAAATAGAAAAGCTCTTCTTCAGATATCTTACCAGCACTAGCTTCATGTCAAACAATACTATCACTATTCCCTACATCTATGGTTGGAATAGTATCACTTACTGATTTATTATCAAGTAATAAAGCATCACAATCTATTTTAGACACTGCTCATGTTGCTGTCTTTTTTATGTCTATAAGTCCTCTATATGTTGATATTCATCATCATTTAGATAATGACTTAGACAATATATTTGAACTAGTATTTTTTCAAATATGAATTACTTTTGAACCTATATCTTGATTTTGATTAGCATTTGCAAAAGCAAGTCAAAGCATATCTGTTGTAGAATTGTCTCATTTAAGTACACTACAAGGATACAACATAGTAACTCAAGATCACATATTTCATCAAACCCATTCCATATATCAATTCTCTTCAACAATAGCTCTTTTTGTATTTAGATTATAAGTATCCAAACTCCAATTCTCAACTGATGAATATCTCATACTAGCTCATTTCCCTACAAATATTTCTACTCAACCAGCATGAAGTGAATTTTCATCATATTTTGGAGCACTACATCATTCAATATAATGAGCTTCTGAATCTTCTTCAAGAATTATAATAGTATGCTCAAACTGTCCACCTGATTTTTTATTCATTCTAAAATATGATTGTAATGGCTCATCTACTTTTACTCATTTAGGAATATACATAAATGTTCAACCTGACCAAACAGCATAATGAAGTGCTGCAAATTTATGATCTGTTATTGGAATTGATTTTGTAAAATATTTTTTTATTAGTTCTGGATATTTATTAACTGCTATACTTGTATCATCAAATATAACTCATTTGTCTACTAACTCTTGCTTTAAACTATGATAGACAACTTCACTATCATACTGTGCTCAAACTCAAGCTAATGATTCTTTTTCTGCTTCTGGTATACCAAGTCTATCAAAAGTATTTTTTATATTTTCAGGTACATCCTCCCAGGTTTTATTATTACCAGCTCATTCTGGTTTTGCGTAATAATAAATACTATCTAAGTCCAACTTAGACAAATCAGGTCACCATTCAGGCATACATTTTTCATTAAAAATATCTAAAGCCTTAAGTCTAAGCTCTAACATCCATTCTGGTTCATTATTAGACAAACTTATTTGTCTAACTACATTTTCATTTATTCACTGAATAATTTCATTAGTATACAATACTTCATCTTTAAAATTCCATGTGTTGCTTACAGAAAGATTTTTAGGATTACTTGTTGACATTATTTATTTTATTAATATAAGTATAAAAGCTATTTCAGTACTAAAAAAGGAGGTTAAATTGGAAAAAGCAAATATGAAAATTTTTAAAGGTTTTCGTTACAAACAAGGTAGTAATGTTGCAAGTCCTACAAATCAAGTAGATATTTCAAGAATGAATCTTGAAGAAAGAACTACTATGGTGCAAAAACTTACAAAAAAAGGACTTACAATAATATCATTAGGTAAAAAAAGAGGATATATTAAAATAAATCAATTCTTTGGACTACCAGTAATTAACGCTTAATTAACACAGCGTTCCCCTGTTAAAAGGGGTTTTTTATTTCTATAAATTATTAAAACCTTTTTCACTTATTTCTTTAGCTAAACTATTATTTCAATGTTTTACTATATTTCAATCTTTCATAACATAAACAGTATCTATATCAATGTATTCAAGTATTTTAAAATAATGAGTTATAATTATTAAACTATTATTGTCATTACTTAACTGTTTTAACATCTCTGCTATTATTCTAAAAGCATCCAAATCAAGTCAACTATCTATTTCATCTAAGATTATATATTTTGGACCTATAAGCTTCATTTGAAGTATTTCTATTTTTCTTTTTTCTCCTCAACTAAATCACACATTCAATTCCCTATCTAAAAATTTTTCATCTATATCTAACTCTGTTAAATATTTTTTTATAAATCTTTTAAACATAAAAGGACTAAGTCATTTAAAATTGACATCTTTTTGTTCATCCTCCTTACTAGGAGGGGGACTTTGTGTTTTACTTATATTATATATAGTCCTTAAGTATTCACTCAATTTTATTCACTTAATCTCTGGCACATTTTGAAAAGAAAGAAATAATCAAGCCTGACTTCTCTCTTCTGGATTTAAATCTAATAAATTTTTTCATTCAATATCAACTTTTCAAGAAATATATTCATATTTTGGATGTCACATTAAAAAAGATGATAAACTAGATTTACCACTACCATTTTTTCAAAGTAGACAATAATTTTTTCAGATTTCAAAATTAAGACTAACTCACTTCAAAATTTTTTTGTCTGCTACTCAAACCTCTAAATTTTCTATTTTTATCATAAATTTTTTTTTTATTTTAAAACTATTACTATTTTAGTAATATTTAAAAAAAAGCAAGTTTTTTTATATATCTTCTTTATACACTTTATTTTAAAGTAGACATCCTGTTAATAAAATGTTAAAAAGTTATTTTTATTAGCTTTATTAACAATAAACTATTTTGGACAACTTGTCTAGTTGTTTTTATAACTTTGTTTTGACATATACAAAAAAATGAATAAAAATAAACATATAGTTTTGCTATAAATAGAGAAAAATATATAAAAATTAACATTTTTTTAACATTAAGAAAGAAGATGAGCGAATTAAAAGAAATCGAAACTAGACATATATCTGTATTATTAAATGAATTAGTAGAAAGTATAAATATAGAAAATGCTAAAAAAAATATAATTGTTGACTGTACTTTATGAATGTGAGGACATGCTAGCAAGATTATAAATAAGATGAATTCCTGAGATATATTTATTTGATTTGATGCTGATATAAAAAATTTAGAATTAGCTAAACAAAGATTAGATAAAATAAATATAAATAAAGTTGAATTAATATTTATTAACTCAAACTTTGTAAACCTAAAAGAAGAATTAAAACAAAGAAATATAGAAAAAATAACATGAATATATTATGATTTATGATTATCTTCTCTACACTTAGATGAAGCTGATAGATGATTTAGTTTTATGTTAGATTGACCTCTTGATATGAGATTAGACAAATCAAGCTGAAAAACTGCTGCTGATATTGTAAATTGATATACAGCATCAGAACTTAGAGAAATATTTATAAAATACTGAGAAGAATCTTGAGCAAACAAAATAGCTCATAAAATTGTAGATTTAAGAAAAAAAACAAAATTTAAAACAACTTTAGAGTTAAGTGAAATAATTCCATGATGACCAAAAACAAAGTCTAGAATTTTTCAAGCTATTAGAATAGAAGTTAATAAAGAATTAGAAAATATTGAAGTATCTTTAAAAGATGCTATAGAATTACTTGATAAAAATTGAATTATATTTGTTATTAGCTTTCATTCATTAGAAGATAGAATAACAAAACATATTTTAAAAAAAGAAACAAAAGATTGTATTTGTAGAGATTTAATATGCACTTGTCTACATAAAAAATCTCTTAAAGTACTAACAAAAAAACCAATATTACCTAGCCCAGAAGAAATAAAAAATAATCCTAGAAGTAGAAGTGCTAAAGCTAGATGTGCAATAAAAACAACTTAAATTAATTAATAACTATTATTTAAAAAGTGATATCTACAAACATAAATAAAAATTATAAAAAAAATTATTCTTCTGAAAGGAAAAAAGATAAAGATAAACTAAAAATATGAGTAGCTTCTACTTATATCACTCTTTTATCTCTTATTTCTATGCTTTTATTATATTATGTATGGATTCTAAATGTTAATGCTACAAAATGATATAATATAAGAGAATTAGAAATTGAAAAGAAAAACTTACTTATGGAAAAAGAGCTTCTTGATGTAAAAATAGCTGAACTTGAAAGTCTTTCAAAAATACTTTGAGATGAAGACCTACAAAATATGAATAAAGTAGAAGAACCTGAATATTTAGTAATAAAAGACGAATGAAAATTTGTTTTTAAAGGTACTGATGAGAATTAAAAAAATCAATAAATTATAAATTTATTGATTTTTTATTTGAATTATTTATTTTTTCATTATTATTTATTCATTATTCAATATTCATTTTATAATCTATGCCTGAAGCTTTAAAACAATTAATTAATTCTATAAGTTATCTTCCTTGAATTTGAGAAAAATCTGCTACAAAATTAGCATTTTTTCTTCTTAATTCAAATAAAAATTTTACTGATAGTTTAAGTAGTAATATTACAAATATTAAAAATAAAGTTGGTTTTTGTAACTCTTGTAATGGTTTAACTGATATTTGAATAGATAACTGTAATATTTGTAGAAATGATTCTAGAGATAAAAATACTATTGCTATTGTTGAAGAGTATCTTGATATGATGACTCTAGAAGAATCTTGATGATATAAATGAGTTTATCATATACTTTGATGAGCTATTTCCCCTATTAATTGAGTTTTTATTTGAGATTTAAATTTCGAAAGTTTATTTAATAAAATAACTGAAGCTGAATGAAAACTAGAATTAATCCTAGCTACAAATCCAAATATAGAATGAGAAGCTACTAGTACTTATATCACAGAAGAGATTGAAAAAAGAAAACTTAAATATAAAACAAAAGTAACTAGGCTTTCTAGATGATTATCTAGTTGATATATAGAGTATGCTGATAATGTAACTTTGGTTAATGCTTTGAGAGAGAGGAAGGAGGTTTAAATAAGTAAAAACCCCTCCCAACCTCCCCTTGTCAGGGGAGGAGTTATATTAATATTAAATTATTTATTATGTGAGAATTTGCACCAACTTGATCTAATGCACATATGACTGCAGCTCAGGTTAGGAAATATGTAGCTGATATGAAAGCTGCTCAAGAATTAGCTCAAAAAAAGCTTGACGAAGCTATAGCTTCTTGAGAGTATGAAAAAGAGAAGACTGAATTAGAAAATATAGAAAAAGAGTTAGATAATCTGTAGATTATCTAACTCTTTTTTACAGTGAACTGTAAAAAATATACAATATGTTTGCATTATACTGTAAATGTGATATAATAATATAAATAAATTATTAATAAAAAACTTATGTACTCTAATATTATAGATAAATCTAATAGGTTAATATTAAATACTGATATTTCTTTTATAAGAGATATTTATAATAAAATAGATTGGTCTACTAGACTTATATGAATTGTTTGACAAAGAGGAGTATGAAAAACTACTCTACTTTTACAATATTTACAAAAAGAAAAAATAGATAATTGTTTATATTTTTCTGCTGATAATATAAATCTAATTAATATTTGAATTTATAATTTTGTAGAAAAGCTTTATTTAGAAAATTGAATAAAAATATTTTTTATTGATGAAATCCATAAATCTAAAAACTGGAACCAAGAATTAAAAAACTTATATGATGATTTTCCAAATATAAAAATAGTATTCTCTGGTAGTTCTAGTATAGACTTAATAAAATGAAAATATGATTTATCTAGAAGAGTTTTATTGTATAAAATGAATTGATTTTCTTTTAAAGAATATATAAATAAAGTAAAAAAAATAAATTTAGAATCATATGATATTAATAATATAATTAATAATCCTGATAAAATAGTAAAAGATATTTATAATGTATTGTGAGATGAAATATTAGTATTATTTAATAATTATCTTCAATTTGGTTATTATCCTTTTAATTTTGAATCAAATAATAAAGAAAGCTTTTATTCAAAACTTTTTGAAGTAATAAACAAAACTGTTTATGAAGATATTTCAAATTTTTATAAACTAAATTCAACTAATCTAGAAAAACTAAAAAAAATAATAATATTTTTTAGCTTAGCAAAACCTTGAGAATTAAGTATAAACTCAATTAGAAACAAACTTTGAATTTCTTTTGATACTGCAGTTAATTATCTACAAATATTAAATGATATTTGAATATTAAAAAGTATATATATAGAAGGTAATATTTCTAAAAATATAAGAAAAGCTAAAAAAGTATTTATAGATAACTCCAACTTAATTTATACTATTTCAAATGAATTATGAATAAATCCTGAAATATGAACTGTTAGAGAAATTTTCTTTGTAAATCAATTTAATAAAAATCTTTTCTATTCAGATATATGAGATTTTACTTTAAATAAATGATTAGACAAATATTATTTTGAAATTTGATGAAAAAACAAAAAAAGAAAACAATTACAAAATAAAAACAACTCTTTTGTAATTAGTGATTCAATAATTTTTCCTAGCGAATGAAAAATTCCTCTTTGGTTGTTTTGATTTATTGAAAGATAAAAAGAGTTAGATAATCTGTAGATTATCTAACTCTTTTTTTAAAACAAATTTTCTCCTTCTTTTATTTTTAAACTCATTTGCTTTATTTCATCTATTGTTTCTAGATATTTTTTACTAGTTTTTCATCATATTTGAATACCATCTAAAAAATCATTTTTTGTTTTTTAAAGCAAATTACCATCCAAAAAATTCTTTTTTGTTATTACTTTCTTTCAAATTTCATTTTCTGTTTCAACTCTAGCATTTCAAGCAACCTTTCAACCTCTACTTGCTACTTTTTTATTTTCATCTAATCATTCAGGTTTTTCACTCTCTGAAATCTCTGTTGTGACTTTTTCTCAAAGCATTGTAAATATTAATTCTAAATCTGTCATATTATCTCTCAAATTTACTTTTGACTTTGTTGATAAGTTTTTAAAATTCTTATATTCACTTGGTGTCATTCAAAATGTTGCTTTACTTATTTCTGCAGTTAAAATAGAATATTCTACTCATTCCTTCATTCATCTTTCCTGCCATTCATCAGTTAATTCTTGTCTTATAGCTATTCATCTTAATCTTTTATCTATCCAAGATTTTGAATATCATTTTTGCTCATATAATTCTTTCATTCTATTTTGTGCTAACTCTGGATTCTCTATTTCTTGTACTCTTTCGTATCAAACTTTAGCTAGCCATAATTTAAATGGTTCTGCTTTTTTACTTGGTATAGATTGTATTAACCTAAAAAGTCATTCTGTATTTGCACAGTTAATTTTCTGTTTTCATCATTTTGTATTAATTTCAAGGGGGGTAGCAAATTGCCCCCACCCTTGTTTAAAATACTCATCTCTTCTTTTCATATCTTTTAAATATTGTTTTGGATTTTTACTGTCAGTTAATGCAACTATAATATCCTCAACAACAAAATACCACTCATTATTATACCAAGTTTTTCTTATTTCTTTACTTTCAAATATAGCTAATTTATTATTCATATATTTCTAATTATTATTTAATATACACATACTATATACAAATATTATTGTAAAGCAAATCTTTTTTCTAAAAAACAACTAAAAAATTATTTTTTAGTTGTTTTTTACCTCACTATCCTCCTAATCAAATTATCTAATACAGACGCTATTTTATCATAACTATGTCTTACACAAGTATGCTCATGAAGTAAATCTGCTTCTATTACCTCATATGATTTTCCTCTAAAATATTTTGGTGATTTAACCTTTACTGGTTTTTTCTTTTCAAGAGATTTATATTTCTCAGCCATTTTTTCTGATATATATCAACTATTTACTATTACATAATCAATTATATCTTTTCAAAGATACTTTTCTACTACATTTACAAAATCTACAGCTTCAAAATCTGTTGTTTCTCCTGGCTTTGTCATCAGATTGCAAAAGTAAATAACTTTTGCTTTTTTGTTTGCTTCAATTGCTTCTTTTATACCTTTTGTAAGTAAATTTGGTACTATAGAAGTATATAAATCACCAAAAGATATAATTATTACATCTGATTTTTCTAAAGCTTTTATAGCCTTTGGATTAGCATATACATCCGGTGTTAAATAGGCCTTCTTAATTGGTGAACTCTTCTCATCTAAATTTAAATCGATATTTGTTTCTCACTCTACTTTCCTACCATCTTCAAGTTTAACATTTAAATGTGATTGCTGCAACGTAACTGGTATAACTCTTCCTTTTACCTTAAACATTTTTGCAACTTGTTTAAGTCATTTATCAAAACTACCTGTTATATCTGCCATAGCAGTTATTATTAGATTTCAAAGACTATGCCCTCACACAGAACAATCTTTATCATACCTATAATCAAATAACTGTTTTACTACTTCATGTTCTTTTGATAATGCCATTATTCACCTTCTCACATCTCAAGGTGGCAATACATCAAATTCTTCTCTAAGAACTCATGTTGAACCTCCACTATCACTCATAGAAATAATAGCAGAGATATTATAATCATCATTATCCCTTATACTTGAAAGTAATCCATAACTCCCATTTCATCAACCTATTGTTGTAATATTTATTTTGTCTATTTTTGTCATAAAAAATTATTCTTTAATTAAAACTGCCTTTATTCTCCTAATCCCTCTACTACTTGCCTGTTCTTTTTTTATTTTAAATCTTCACATTGAACTAGTATTTTCTACATGAGGTCCTCAACAAAGCTCTTTTGAATATATATTTCATTCAGAATCTTTGAATGTATAAACCTTTACTGTGTCTGGATATTTTTCCCAGAAACTTCATTCAACTCATGAATCTTTTGCTTCATTTTTATTCATATGATCTAAATCAACTACACATCAAGCATCTATAGCTTTATTTACAAAAACCTCTACCTCATCAAGTTTTTCTCTATCCACTTTTTCTGGATAGTTAAAATCAAATCTTAATCTCTCTGCTGTAATATTTGATCATTTTTGTTGTATTCATCATCATAACACATGATTCAATCATGCTAAAAGTAGGTGTGTTGCTGAATGAAGAGCTGTTGTTTCTTCTCAATTATCAGCCAATCCTCATTTAAATTTAGCCTCAGCTCATGCTCTTGATTTTTCTTGATGTTTTTTATGAGCTATATGGAATCATTCTTCTCAAACAGTTAAACCTTTTTCATGGGCTAACTCCATAGTCATTTCTAAAGGAAATCCATAAGTATCATATAGTTTAAATGCCTTATCTCATGAAATATTTGTAATCTTTACTCATGATCTTTCATAAGCTATTTCAAATCCTTTTAATAATTTTTCAAACTCTTTTAATCATTTTTCTAAAGTATCTCAAAATTGTTTTTCTTCTCTTAATATTTCAGATACTATTTCTTCCCTTTTTTCAATCATATGAGGGTAAGCAACTCATAATTTATCTATTACTATTTCTGCTACTTTGTACAAAAAATCTCATTTAAAATCTAATTTATAGGCTTTTCTAATAGCTATTCTAATAAGTCTTCTTAAAATATACCCAGCATCAACATTACTAGGTAATACTCAGTCAGATATCATAACAGTAGCTGTTCTAGAATGATCAGCAATTACTCTAATTTCTTGCATTGTTTCTTCATTGTAATCTACAGCTATTTCTTTTTCAATAGACTCAATTATGTCTTTAAATATGTCAGTATTATAAACTGTTTTTTCTCCATTTAGAGTTGCTGTAATTCTCTCTAATCACATTCCAGTATCTACATTTTTGTTTGGAAGATTTACTAAGCTGCCATCTTCAATTCTATTATATTCCATAAATACATTATTCCAGATTTCCATCCAATTATCTTCATCTGTTTCTACATTTGAACCTACTGGTGGAAACTCACTTTCTCATACCCAGTAAAATATTTCTGTATCAGGTCCACATGGTCCCACTTCTCAAGCTGCCCACCAATTTTCAGATTTTGGTAGGTATGAAATTTTTGATTTTGACATTCATTGTTGTTCCCAAATAGTTGCAGATTCCTCATCTCTTGGTGCGTCTTCATCTCATTCAAATACTGTTACAGCTATTTTTTTAGAATCAAGATTTAACCAATCAGCACTAGTTAAAAATTCATAACTATAAGCTATTGAATCCTCTTTAAAATAATCTCAAAGTGACCAATTCCCTAACATCTCAAAAAATGTTAAATGTGAATTATCTCATACTTCTTCTATATCGCCTGTTCTGATACATTTTTGACTATCTGTTAATCTTTTTCCTGATGGGTGAGTTTCTCATAATAAATATGGAACTAATGGTTGCATTCCTGCAGTATTAAAAAGTACAGTAGGGTCATTTTCTGGGACTACTGATGCTGATGGAATAACAGCATGATTTTTTGTTTTAAAATACTCTAGATATTTTTCTCTAATTTCATTACTTGTATATTGCATATTTCACATTATTATTAAGTTTTAAAATATTAGCTTGGATTTTAATTAAAAAGAAAAAAAAAACAACTAAAAGTTGTTTTTTTTTAATTATTCAAATATCATTTCTTCTAATTCACTTATATCTATACCTTTTTGTCTTGCATTTTCTATAGATGTAAATATGTCTTTCATACTATTATCTGAAATTATATCAGATTTTTTAGCTTGATTTATTTTGAACCTAATTATTGCTTTTTCATGTTCTTTTTTGAGAACATCATATAAAGCTATAATTTCATCTGTCAACACTATATCAGGATCATTTTTTAAATCTATATAAATTTTATCTAATGCTGATACATCCATACTATTTTCATAAATTAAACCTTTTTTTAAATCATATACTTTTTCCTGTAAAGCTCTTCTAAATCACACTAATCTATAATAAGCTAATTGATTATCTATTTCTCAATTATTTGCTATTTTATCTACTTTAGGATTTAAAGCATTAAACCTTTTTTCTAGATTAACTGAACCTGCCCCTATATTATCACTATTTAATATATTAGCTAGTTCATCTTTTAATAAATCTATTGAGGCCCTACTATCAACATGTAGTTTAGACAATAAATCCTTTTCTAATAATTGATTTTCATCTAAAGATGAATTTCAATCTAATTTACTTAATTTAGCCATAATTGTTAATTAATTTATATAATATTTATTTTATTTTAACATATTATAAAAAATTAAGCAAAAAAAAGTAATATTTTAAAAAGGCTGAACTTAATGTTCAACCTTTTTAAAATTCTCATCTATCTTTCATAGCATCTAGTACTCTTTTCATAGCTACTATATAAGCAGCATTTCTTAAATGAGTTTTTGTGCTATGAGCCATTTCATAAACAGTATTTGTTGCTTTAGTAATTTTTTGATGTAACTCTGTATTCACTTTTTCTTCATCCCAGTAATAATTCATATTATTTTGTACTTGCTCAAAGTATGATACTATTACTCATCATGAATTTGCTAATATATCAGGTATAACAGTTATTTGTCTTGTAAATAATATATCATCTCATTCTGGTGTAATTGGACCATTGGCTAATTCTACTATAATACTTGCTTTTATGTTTGCAGCATTTTTTTCTGTTATTTGGTTTTCAAGTGCTGCAGGAATTAATATATCACACTCCTTTTCTAATAATTCTTGATTTGTAGTTTTTTCTGCATCAATATACTCTGTAACTGATTTTCTATCAGATTTTAAGCTAGAAATTTTATCAACTAATAATCAATCATTATTATATACTCATCACTTTGAATCAGATATTCATACTATTTTAGCTCATAATTCACTAAGTAAATTTGCTGCTGTTAATCATGCATTTCATGCTCATTGAATTATTATTTTTTTATCTTTTATATCTTGATTTAATAATTTTAAAATATCTTGTAATACATAAACTCACCCTTGAGCTGTTGATTGATTTCTTCACTTTGATCATCATGAGGTAAGTGGCTTACCTGTAAAGCTTCAAGGACTATATTTTCATACTAATTCTGAATATTCATCCATCATCCAAGCCATTGTTTGAGGATTAGTATTAACATCTGGTGCTGGAACATCAGTTTCTGGTCAAATATATTTATATAATTGTCTTACATATCACCTTGATAATCTTTCTAATTCTCAAATTGATAATTCTTTTGGATTTACTATTACTCATCATTTACCTCATCAAAGTGGTAAATCAACAACTGCACACTTAAATGTCATCCACATAGATAACGCTTTTACTTCTTCTTTATCTACATCTTGATGAAATCTAATTCCTCACTTAAAAGGTCATCTAGCATCATTATGTTGTGATCTAAATCAAGTAAAAGTTTTAATAATTCCATTATCCATTCTCACTGGAATATTCACCTCAATAATTCTTTTTGGAGTTGATATTAATTCATACTGGTTAATATCATCTCTACAATTTCCATACAAGTCACATGCCTGTCTTAATTGTTTTCTAGCATTTAAAAATGGGTTTAATCTATCTATCATTTTTTTATTTATTATTAAACTTAACTAATGTTCTATTTGTATTTTATAGATTCTATTAATAATTCAAATTTATTATTGAAATTAATTTACAAATAAAATTTAGCATCTCAAATCATACTTTCTTTTTCATTAGAAAATATAGGATTTATATCAATTTCTTTAATACCATCAAACTCATTAAATAAAAATTGAAGTTTATATATATTATCTATTAAACTTAAAAAATTTATTGTTTTTTGTCATCTAGTTCATATTAAAATTGGATAAATTTTTAACTCTTTAAACATTTTTTGTATTTCATATTTTGTTACTATTCATATTCTTCTTGAAACATCTTCAAATACATTTACAAAAATTCATCACATTCAAACTATCAATATGTTTCAAAAACTTTTATCTCTTTTAAATCATAAAAATATTTCTTTATTTTTAGGATTACTTCACATTTTTGAAAATGTTATTCATCTTATTTCTGCCATTGGAGCATTTTTAGATATATTTTTTAATATCTTGTTATATGCATGTATTGCTTGTTCTTCTGTTTTTATAGATAATACAACTCATCAGACATCTGTTTTATGAGCTATATCTGCTGAACTTATCCTTGCTACTAATAAATCTGTATCCAATTCATTATAAGCTTTTTTAACCTCATCTTCAGTATTAACAAGCACTTCTTTTATAGTATTTATTTCAAATGATTCTAATATTTCCTGAGTTAATATATTAGAACATAATTTTTTTTCAGTTGTTAATTTTTGTTTTAGTTTTTCTAAATTTTTTGGTAAAATAAATTTTTCTTGTATTTCTTCTTTTTGCTTTTTCCATTTTTTTTGTTTTAAAACCTTTGAATAAGCAAGTATAGATTTCTTAGGATAATCATATACTAAAATACCATTTTTTTCTAATATAATTCTAGCTTTTTCAACAGATTCTCATCACATAAAAGATGACATAATAAATTGATCCTGATTTTCTTTTTTAAATGAAACTATAACTTCTGCTATATTTTCTACATCTGTTACACTTTGTGCTGTTAACATAACAAGTATAGCTCTTTTTTTATCAATTTTTGTTAAATTGTTAAGTATTTGTTTATAAGTTTTACTTGTAGCATCTCATATAATATCTATAGGATTATTTACTGAAGCAGCTTCGGGCAATCATTCTTTTAATATATTTTTTTCTTTATCACTAAAACTAGTCAATTTAACTCAATGATTTTCTGAGTGATCTGTAGCCATAACTCATGGTCATCATGCATTTGTAATAATAACTAATTCTTCTGGGGCATTTCTAATACTTACTTTTGAGAATATTTGACTCCATAAGAAAAAATCTTCAAGTGACTGAGTATAATGAACTCATGAATTTTTAAATGAAGTTTCTAGTATTTCTTTCTTAGAAGATAATGCTCATGTATGGGATGTCGCAGCCTTACTTCATCTATCTGATATTCATGATTTAACTAATACTATTGGTTTTGTTTTTGATATTTTTTTTGTTAGTTCATAAAATTCCTTTCATTTTTCTATACTTTCTAAATAAAGAGATATTACTTTTGTATCATCATCTTCAGCTAACTCTTTTAATAAATAATTTTCATCTACTCATGCTTTATTTCCCATTGAAATAAGTTTTGAAAACCCTATTTTTTTAGATAATGCCCAATCAGTTAATGCTACAGCCATAGCACCACTTTGAGATACCATTGCTATATTTTGACATTCTCATCATATACATGCCCTAAGTGTTTTTGTTCAAAAACTTAAATTTAGATTTTTTATAACATCTACATATCACAAGCAATTTGGTCATAATAAATCTATTCAATATTTCTTAGATATTTCTATTATTTTATTTTCCTCTTCTATATTTCATATTTCTTTAAATCATGCAGATATAATAATAACTCTTTTTACTCATTTTTTTCAGGCTTCTATAAGTGAAGTTAATACAAATTTTGCTGGTATAGCAAATACTAAGATATCAGGAGTTTTTGGTAAAGCAGATATTGATTTATAAAATACTATATGTTCAAAACTTCATCATTTTGGATTTACTCCATATTTTTCTCACTCAAAAAAACTCAAGTTTTTTATCAAACTATTCCCTATTTTTCATTCTTCTAAGGATGCTCCAACAATTCAAACTGATCTTATATCAAAAAAGCTCATAAATTATTATTTTTATTATATAACAAAAAAATAGAGTTTTTTTATTTTTACTCTACTTTTTACAGTAAATTCATTTACTTTTGTCTACTTTATATTGACCCTATTCAAAATCTATATTTATTTATTCTTGAAACATCTTATTTGCATTCTTGTTCAACGAACGCCTCAACTATTAGGACTTATATTAGTTGAATTAAAAACCATTGCATATCAATTGTATCAATTTGGTGATGATGACCAATAATAAGTATTTCACTGTCATCTTATTTCGCTACTGGTCATCATATTGTACAATCTCATATAGTTGATGATCCAAATACACATCATTCTCATGATACTGTTCTACTAGTTGTTTCATTCCCTACACTTATTCAACTTGTTGTTAATGTACTCTTATTTATTTTATTATTAACAACAGATATTCATAAGTTTTCTACTGCTATATTATCCGTCGTATCAATATTTACTAATTTTCTTATTCATTCTCTACTTGCTATTTTTGTATCACTATATGCTTTCTTTAAATTCTCTACTAAAGCTTTTCTTGCAGTTTTTCACTCAGATGTATCTTCACTTAATTCACTTACCTTTCATTTAAATACTAATAAATCTGCATTAT
>Ga0233435_1000449_pt1 | contig 48687 bp, 43 predicted proteins | sample SI_122_August201_3_FD_182735 | JGI IMG/M metagenome (GOLD analysis project Ga0233435, IMG submission 182735) | Seawater microbial communities from Saanich Inlet, British Columbia, Canada - SI_122_August2016_135_MG | ecosystem: Environmental > Aquatic > Marine > Inlet | place: Canada: British...
AAATGATAATGTGGCTGAAATACAAAATGAGAGTTCGAATGAATACCCATTAAATCCACCAGGATCTAACGAAACACAATTTGAAAATGTGAACGATGTGAACGATATGAACGATATGGACGATATGGACGATAATCTTACAGTATCTCCTAATAATACATATACTACGGCGGCACCTACTACAACAACAACAACGACATCTACTACGGCGGTACCTACAACAACAACATATACTACGGTCATGCCTACAACAACAACGACATCTACTACGGCAGCACCTACAACAACAACAACGACATCTACTACGGCGGCACCTACAACAACAACGACATCTAATACGGCGGCACCTACTCCAGAAGAATGGAGGGCGTGGGTTGATCCAACAGAATCATACGGCGCTGTAGTTAGATATAATCCTATTGAAGATAGGATTGAATGCGCATCTAGTGATGCGACGAATTGTTACTTGTATAACCTGACTGATCCAAATAACCAAACGACGCCTGTGGGTTTTGTGGATCGTGTTAAAAATAGTGATCCTGTAATATATAATCCGATCATATGTGGGAGTGCGCCCATACCCGGAGGCGATGGTTGGTGCAATGCCCCCACGACATCTAATACGGCGGTGCCTACAACAACAACGACATCTACTACAACTACAACCACTACGGCGGTGCCTACAACAACAACGACATCTACTACAACTACAACCACTACGGCGGCGCCTACAACAACAACAACCACTACGGCGGCGCCTACAACAACGACATCTACTACGGCAGCGCCTACAAACGGGCCTTGGGATGATTTGGTTGATCCAAATGGAGACCGGAACGTAGTTAGATATAATAAAGACGGTATAATCGAATGCGCATCTCCAACCGGGCCCGGAGTTTGTTTCTGGAATACACATAATGCGGAAGCAGTTAATAATATGGTCAATGTTAAAGTAAACCCATGTAGCATAACACAACAACAGGATATCAATCATTGGTGTGGCGAATATGATATGAATAATAAACGAATACATACTCCAGAACCTACAACAACAACAACGACATCTACTACGGCGGTGCCTACAACAACGACACCTAATAAAACATGTAATATAGCTACGGGACAATGGTGTACAAATTGGCGGTGTAATACGGGTTATATATTGAACATACCATCAGCTGATGTAAGATTTTGGAGTTGTGGTAGTAAGTGTGTCGGTGGTGCTTGGCGTACTGATGGTAGATGTCATTGTGCATGTGAATTGAAACAAGTCTAATGGGTAGTAATGGATTTTATAAAGAGGCCAGTCCTGTCGGATGGACTAACGCTAACTCTACAAGATTGATTATTATTAAAAATGAAGGCACTGCTTGGGGTAATAGAGATAGCGGGGACGGATCATATTATATAGGACTACAAAATTATGGTGGAGTTACCTCAGACATATCACAAGTAATTCGAAATTTAATTGTCAATAAAGAGTATAGAGTGACATTTAGTGCGGCGAAACGTTCTTCAGCTGCCGCCACTCTAAGAGTGGTGTGTAACGGCGTGACAAAAACATACACCAGTTTTCTATCCGACTCGTTCAAATCTTATACTTTCACATTTACAGCGAATAAAACTGAAGACACTTTGGTTTTTAAAAATAATACACTGGGTACAGCTGATATAACCATATTTATTGATAATGTTTCAGTAGTACCTATATAAAAAGGAAGTAATTAAAAAAAATTGATATAAATATACATAAAAACAAATAAATATTATAATTAATTTAGAATGACGACCATACATATAGACCGTTGCGCTCAATTAACGATTACATTAAAACATGAATTTCTAATAAATAATATAGAATGGATACAGGATATTTCCAACAACCATTATAAATTTTTCTTAAAATATCGCCATCGTATTGGATTTTGTCAAAATTTAAAACAAATACGCTCGCTAATGGAACAGGGGCGGCATGAATTAATAACAAAATATCATGAAAAACAACACGGTTCTGATTTATTACCGATATTTGATATACCAATCGGGCAAATAATAAAAAATGATATGTATTTGGTATATACTGAAAATGAAATTGATTATATAAATACCAAACTTTTAGAACGAAACAATAAAGCTATCCAATTATTAGTTGATAATATATATACGAACCTATTATTGTGATATACAAACATACACATACATACATATATATAAATATACATATACATATATACTATCCATTATATGATTTAATGATATATGGAATCATATACGAGTTAAATTTATTTTTTTTTTTTAATATATTCTTATATTTTAAATAATACGAATGATAAAAATAATATTTATCATCATTGTAATATTAGTTTTAGTAAAATTTAATATGCTTATATATTCTTATAATAAAGAAACATTTCAGACGAATGCCAATAATGCCAATGAGATTAATCATGAATTGAATGATGAGTTAGCCGGTTATATGAAAGGTCGTTTAGGTGATTATATAGGCTCATTACAAGACATAAATAAACATAATGACTTGGAAAATCATACCGATATTAATACCCGAAATTCAACGAATTATGACCAGAAATTAATAAATCGCCTTGAAAAACGTGCCCGAAATTATAATAATGCGGCAGAAAATGTGTCGATGGTTCCAGGACAACTCTACACAGATGATGTTTTTAAAAATATACTGCCATGGTCCTTGAAGAAAATTGATACAAACGAATTAGACAAAATATTCCCAAAATACAAAAAACAAACCCAACCCTATTCCGGGAAATTAATAGAACACCCTTCAACGGGTAATAATAAGTCGTATCCATTTAAAGGCGTTCACGAGCGCGTTGCCTATAAGACACATTCCACAAAATCACAATTTAATTCGAAAATAAAAAAAAATTCCACCGCATTACGGCCAGAATTTAAAACTAAATTTGAACGGGAACTAGAGGAACGGGAAAAGGATGAAATTGAAACAGATCATTCCTATGTTAAACTCGAAAAAATCTTACCCGATAAACCAGCAGATATTATAGATACTGGTTTAATAATAACGGATACGGCTGTTTTATATTCTAAAAAAGATAAAACCGAAGATATTAGTGTGAAATGGATAAAAAAGTCTGGTAATACATATAGTGTTATACCTTTACCCAAAATAATAGGTGGTCAATTAAAAATAGATAATTTTCTAAGCACTTTTGTGACCAAGGATACCGTTTTAAAAAATGATATATTTATCAATCGATTATTTAATAGATTAGTCTCTAAAATAGAAGCCATACAAGGCGATTTAATAATAGAAAACAACTTACATATATTGGATCTATCCAGTTTTAATAAATTAAAACAAATAGATGGTAATCTAATTATTACCAATAATCGCATTCTCAATAATATTTGTAATATCACTCTTAACTGGCAAAATATTAATAAAGGACAAGGGATTATCTCAATTCATAATAATAATAGCTTAAAAAATATACCCAGAAATATATATAATTCGAATAGTAATAATAAATATACACTCAATAAAGGTAATCAGGAACATGTTATTAAATCATCCGATAACTATTTTTGCAATACGTATAAGCATCAACTATTAAATTTCCAATTAAGTAATTCGGGTCGTGAATTTATAGGTGATAATTGGATAAAATTCCTGAAAAAATATGAATTTGGAACGATAATCAATGGTTCATTAACAATCATCGATTCAACCATCACGAATAATAATTATTATGATAAACAATATAGTTATGGACTGGATTATGAAGTAGAACCCCCAAAAAACAGTGATGGATCAACACCAACACGATGTGTTATCAAGGGATTAAATAAATTACTACAATCTGTAAAGGAAATCAATGGCGATATTATCCTTAAAAATTGCCCGAATTTAACTAATATGTCGGCCTTTAATAATATAATTATTAATGGTAGCATAACGATTGATAATTGTAATAGTATTTGTGATATATGTGGCCTAAAAACCGCATTAAGTAATAATGTGGTAGATCTAAAACCAACATTTACCTTTAATATTGGACCGGGTGGGTTACAGTGTATGAATCCAAACACCCAAGACTATTGTAAAGCCGAATTATATAATGGTGTCAATCGCACCATAAAATATTATGGAACGGGTTGGAAACAGGCCGGGAATTTTAAAGATAATTCCGCATTAACGGGTGATAATATTGCGTCTTGTATTATAACAAAATTAACACCATTATGGGATAATGAACCCAACACACATTTATATTTTATTGGCGGTAATGAAAGGGTATTAAAAATAACACATGTAAATGGAACGGTTCAAAAGCTACCATTTGGTAATTTATCAAGTACCCATAAATTTATTCCAGATGGTTATTTACCATTTACAGGCAATATTACGATTGAAAATGTATGGACCTATGATGATATTATTGAATTTAAATTAATATTGGGTAATATCCATGTTCTCAACGGTTATATACATTTAGATCGGTTTAGTATTATTGACGGCAATTCAAAACGCATGAATATATTTGAAAATATAACAGAAATCGTCTCCAATAATGATTATTCGATAAAAATCGAACAGCTATCCAATATAGATACTATCGAATTTGATCATTTAATGCGTGTTAATAAATCGATTATTATAAAAAATAATACACAACCATCAGTAGAATTATTAAAAGATATAACCAATATTTCCACCGGCTTAAATTTCCATTCACTAAAAACAATTGATGGCGATTTAATATTAGTTAACTTACAATCATCGACATCCAACACCGTTTTAACATTGGATTTTGCCGCTCTCAATTCACTAAAGGCCATCACAATACAAAATCTATCCAATGTATCATTACAGCAATTATTTGATAAGGAATCTGGATTAACCAAAAATATAAATTATACATTTTCCGGCAATAGTATATACGTGAATGATGTGAATGATGGTAATTTCCAAAGTCAATTATGTTATTTGAATAAATTTAATAGAAACCTCGTCCCCAATAATACATCAACTAACAACCTAATTCCAAGCTGTGTTTCTAACGTATGTAATGGTATTGTTCCGGCAATTATAGGTAAATCATACGATTATAATATAACAAAGATCACCATAGAACCAAATGACGGTATAAATAATATAAGCATAAAATATGATACAGATGATACAGAACTTGTGGGAACTATAAATAATATTGTATGTTCCATTAATCTCGACAGTTTATCAGGACATACCATAAATACCTTTGTAATCAAAAACCTCACCGCATTATCACCAAATGATATGCGGTTAATTGGTAAAATAATTGGTAAAATAAATGCAATTACCAACTTAATTATTATTAATAATACAATTAATACGGATATAGATTTAGTATCCACCGGCGCATCATCAACAACAACAATCGATAATTTATATTTTCGAAATAATATTTTTGTCGCATTCGGAGGATTAAAGGGGAACACTATTAATCGTATATTTATTATAAAGGGTGAGACCAATAATACATATCCATCCAATTTTATAATAAATCTACCAGTTCCAGGAGATTCATTAAATATATCGGTGGAGGATGATTTTCGTCTATACGCGTCGTTCAAAACCCTTACGATAACAATGGAATATATAATGAAATCGCATGGATGTAGTCTTAGTCCGCGGTTGGAACCGGTTCCCCAAAGTAGCTGTCAGAAAAATATATTATTTAGTGCTGTTAGTTTAACATCAGATACAATAAATGAATTAACGGTTTATGGTGATGGTAAATGTGATATATCATATGACGGTAATTCATCATTTTCATTTATATTGGACGTAAATAATCAGACTAATATATTTGCGAATAAATCGGTAAAAACACTGAACGTATTAACGGACAATGAACCCATTATAAACATAATTAAAGCTCTAACAATAACGGAATCATTAGTATTGGGAAGTGTTTCACCAACACCAATAGCAATAACAAATCCATTAAAAACAGTTGCCTTTACCTTAAATTCCGGAGCTAATATACTTATAAAGAATATAAGAGTGGATTCTATATTATATGAGGGAAATACATTAAAAATACCGGCCGTAATGGCATCACCGGCATCAACGGCATCACCGGCATCAACGGCATCACCGTCTAATAGCGGTTCCTATATAGGGGTAACGACCAATTCAGGTAGTATATTAACATTGACAAATAATGGTAGTTTACGTGTGAATGGTGACGTAACAACCGAACATAACCAAATATTAACACAATGTTTTACAAAAATAGATATTTATAATGAATTAAAACTAACTAACACTACTTTTCTACAAACTGCTACTGGATCCGCGGATAGTATAAGAATAAAAAAATTAATATTAACGGATTTAAAAGGTATAAGTGCCTCGAATGGTACAAAATGTAATTCTGGATCCCAACCGAATATTATATCACTATGTGGTAAATATTCCAACATAAAAATGGTGTCCTCAATAGTGGGAACCCGGTTGGGATTATATTTACCTACACTCGAGACCAGCAAGAAATATAAATTACCAACGAATTTATTAATATATGACGACGATAATAGTGTTAATGTTCCGATATATATTGATGGTTCACCGACTCCACTAACTTCCGTGGAGTATAAAGATAATATATTACAACCAGATCCAAATGATAATAGCCCATGTCATGCTAACTATTATGGTAATTTATCTTGTTCTGCTGGTGGAAATGAATGTATGACCGCATGTCAAACAGGTAATCTAACTCAAGATGACCAATATTATTGTAAGATAGATAGCAACACTTCACAAGGAATATGTAAATTATCTTCTATTAAAAATTTTAGTGAGTGTGGTAGTAGTAAATCATGTTTCGATGATTCAGACGATATTAACCGATTCGGATGCTATAAAAATAGTGGCGGTGATGGTTTATGTGTGAGACAAAAGTCCCGTAATATTAATACAGGATCAACATCATCTCCAGCAGAATGTCCCAGTGCTACATGTAAACTAACCAGTGCCGTATTAGGAAACACCATACCTGAAACCGAATTTTATAATAATGATAACACCCCACCAGGTATTGGGGGTTATTTAATTGGTAAAGTCGCCACACATGATGGTGATTTATATTGTGGATATCAAGAAAACGGTAGTTCTGCAGAAGATGGTAATTGTAGTGGCATAGTTAAATGTCCCAATACTAATAATACTAATAATTTTTGTCAAAAATTAACGGCTGCCAATAGAGCCCAATTAAATTCGTCGGGTTGGACAGATAAAAATATAAGTAGTATCGTTTGTAAAACAAATACGACTAATAGTTGTGGTGAAGATTTACCAATATTATTAAATCCTGGAAATATACAACCGACAGTAGAACCAAATACACCATTATTATTCAATTTATTTGAATATGTTAACACCGGACGTGATAATGCTGTATATCAGAATATAAAATTAAAAACATCAGCGCCATATTCCAATAATTTTGAAATAACATCAACCGATACGAACAATAATACGATTGGTTTAACATATTTAACCAGTTTGGGTAATAGTAATAGTATTAAATTTCCGACATTAACCTTAGACGGAATAAAATGGAGCAAGCAAGAAAATACCTCAAATATATTAGAAATAAACTATAATATCAATATTTTGAATCTAAAAAATATAAATTCCACACAAAGTGGTATAGTCCTTGTGAATTCCGCCGCGAAGACAAATATAATGGATTCATCCGGTTTTACATTTACAAACAACCCAATATATTCTGGACAAACTTCTACAGGAGATATAGAATTATCTAAATCAACAATTACAATAGAGAACAGTGTTAACAGTAAATTTATACTTAATAATAATTCGTTTATAGTTATTGGCGGGAATAGCATAGTTATTGGCGATTGTGTTATTAATAACCATACCCTAGCTACAACGACCAACCATTTCCCAGGCAATACCAATACCAATACCAATACCAATAACAATACCATTACTATGAGGTCATTAATAATTAATGATAGTAGTAATGTGGAATTGGGTAATAATATAAATATTCCATCAACCGTCACGAATCCATTTATAATTAATAATTCCGTTGTAAATATAACCGCTATCCCATCGGATATTCGATTAAATAGCGGAACATTAATACTAAATGATATAACTGATTTGTCCAGCAGTAATAAACTAAATTTAGATGGGGGCACGTTACAATATACGCAACTGACCACATCTCCTGCCAGCGGTATACTATTGGGAGGTGATGGCCAGGTTAATATTAATAGTTTATCGGTACTGATTCATAATACTATTGCTGGTATAAATAATTTACATATAATGATTGATTATATATTATTACGCAATCTCACTGGAAACATTACAGTTGAAAATAGCAAACAATTAACTATACGGGGGAATAATGAAGAACAGCTATCAACACTATTAGCAACTGAAATCGTTTTAAAAGATTCAGCTAAATTAAAACTTGTTCCTGGAGGTGGACAATTCATGTTGGATTTTAGTATGATCACACCCGTCACGAATTTAAGTTTACTAATATGTAGTAATACGAATTGTAATTTCGATACAGACGGAATAGTAAAAATCGATTATAATAGTATTCTTGAATTACAAAATGTAGATCGTGATATAACTATAATGGGTGGTGTCACAGAGAATTATAATACAACGATAATTAATCCAACTAATACGATTACTATTACATTAACTGGAAAAAATATCATAACATTGCAGGGGAATAGTAAAGCAAAATATAAATTGAATGATGGTGCCGACATAACCTTTATTGTCGACAACAATTCTATCGAATTTGTTGAGCTTGCTGGAAATGCTACAATAACATCATCAGCTTCTATAACGATATTAAAATTAAATTCACATACACTAACAACCAATGTAGATAAAATAACAAGAATTATCGGTTCTGGTACAATCAAAGCCAAAGCCAATGCCGATGCCAAATTCCCATTAGATCTAACGTCGCCTATAGTTTCAAGTATAACATTAGAAGGATATACTAATCTGAGTGGTAATATAATATTGAACAATGGAATAATAAGCGCCCCGAATTTAACTACTATGTCCGGGCCCCTAACCATAAATTCTGGTGGGGAAATAAATGCGCCCAAATTAACAAGTATTAATGGTGACCTAACCATCAATTCTGGTGGGAAAATAAATGCGCCCAAATTAACAAGTATTAATGGTATTTTAATAGTAAAAGGTTCTAATGTTTCAGTATTGCTACCAATGCTGACTGATGTATCAGACAATAATATAGTTATAGAGAATTATACGGATGATTGTCATATAAAAGTAAACGTATTTGCGGGTTGTATAAAAATTGTGGGCACAATATTCCAATACACAGCATCAACCTTTACTGCTCCTTTAGCGAAATTTAATTTTTCAGGATATACCGGTGGTAGTATACAATCGGATAATAATTGTGGGTTGATTACCGAAATATGTGACGGAGGAGTGAATTATGCATTATGTGGGTCAAACAGTCTATCATTTATTGGATTAAATAATATTCCTAACTCGACTAAACTTATTTATAGTGCGACCCATTCTGAAACAACACCAGTTCATACTATAGATTATAGTGTTAATGTTAACTATTCTATAACAGTAGATGGAACTATAGTCATAATGGATGGAACCGCGAATACGACTACGAATGTATCTCCTAGTCCTGATTCAGGGTCACAGATTATCCAACGGTCAGCATCAATACCATCCACTACTGGATTTAGTATAATACCAGATTTTTTAAAATTAAATGGACAATTACGGATTGGTAATATATTACAATCGAGTTTTACAGAACAAAATATTGAGTTAGATTACCGCGTGAAGAATATAATTGATGGTTACAGTTGGGTTCAAATTGTGGACTCAACAGAATCCATAAGTATTGATGGAGAAACCATGACAATAATTGGACAAGTGCCAGATGAGTTATCAGTGAATGTATCGTGTAGTTTTTATAATAATATAGATGATAGTCCCAATATTTCATTTCGTAGAACATCATCAACTGGCGCGAGTGGATCGGAAAGCTTGAATGTATTGAATAGCAATAATAATGTTATTAAACTTCCGAATTTCGGATATAAAATAAATAATAATAGCATTTATAAATTTAATTTATCGTCATTACCGGTCGGGACACATATTATTACGGTATCGATTCCCTCCGTTCCAGTAATAACAAAGAACCTAACACTGGATATTAAAGCCGTACCGACCACAACAACATCAGCACCGACCACAACAACATCAGCACCGACCACAACAACAATGGTGGTCCAACCATTTTATGGTGGACCTATACCGGATTATAAGAAAGAACCAGAAGAACCGACTGGTATATCGTTTTCAAATTTAATGAATAACGCATCCACGTTTTAAAATATAAAATATAAAATATAAAATATAAAATATAAAAATAATTTATTATAAAATTGATAAAATTGATATAATTATTAAAATATATATAAGAAGAAATATAATACTATATTATTAATAATGAGTTTGACAAATAAATTATACATGTCCCGAAAGGTTATTATCGAGATGTTAAATGACCGTGGTCATGATACCACCAATTATGATAACTATTCTCCAGAGGAAATTGACATTTTATATCATGCTGGACAAAAGGTAAGTGCCGAGCTTAATCCCATCGATATAACTTTAAATACCGGTTCCAACAAATTAGTTCTTAAATATATGTTGGCACCGAAGATTAGAATCCTATTAATCATGACTACTATAGAAGAAATGTTGGAGGAAGAAGAATCGGCATATAAATCTGGTGATACTATTATAGTGACTATTAGTGATAAACTTAAAAATCCGGAATTATTGGAAACGTTCTTTGATGCTATATATAACAAACATGGAATATTTTGCCAATTATTCCATTTAGATATGTTGATGTATAATGTAACAAAACATTCATTTGTTCCCGAACATATAATTTTGAATGAATCTGAAAAAGCTAATTTGCTGAAAAAATATAATTTAACGAATGAAGAACAATTACCAATCATATTAAAAACGGATCCAGTTGCCAAATATTATGGTATGCTAAAGGGACAGGCGTGTCGCATCATAAGAAGTAGTGAAACACATGGTATTTATACCAGTTATCGATTATGTCAATGATCCCCTATTAATGATAATAGTTGATGTAATTTAACTATAGTTTCGTCCCAGTATGCGTCTCTACATACTTGTATATGGACATGATTATGGTTATTAATAAATATGGTTATTTTATCTGAAATACTAAATTCTTCTATATCATTAATTTCTTCATAATTATATTTTTGTTTTAAATTAAACTGTATATTTGGGATTGCGTCTATATTTGCCAATTCGTAGAATTGCGTTGCGCCTTGAACAAAACTATGAACATGATTATATTTATATAAGCCTTTAGTGCTAATAAATATATGATTTTTATCCATTATTTTTTTTTCTATATATGTTTTATAGTTATAGTTGCCTATCAATTTCGATTTTAATTTAACGATAAAATCAGGACTGTTTTCTTTATTAAATATATATTTTGATTCGCAAGAACCTAAATAAATATTGGCGGTATTGAATTTATATTTATTCATATTATACCATATTAATGATATTGTTTTATATAATAATAAAATTTGATTATTATTATATAAAACAATAAATATATTCATAACTATAACTATAACTATAACTATAACTATAACTATAACTATAACTATATTAACAACATGGTTTCTGCAATTATTTTACTGATTGATGGGAACATTAAAGCATGTGATATTCCGATGAAAAGAAAGACAACACCGCATCCTAAAATTATTACTACAGACTTAATGAATTCGGTATTAGAGAGAAGTGAAAGTTCTAAACATACTATTATTGGTGAATGGAATTTTAATAAAGATGAAACCTTGATTGCGTATGGCTATATTGAAGGATTTCAAGAAAATAACCATGAATTACCGCCATCATTAAAAAAAGTGTCTACAACTATCTATGGTGATATATTATTATTAAAATCGAATAAAAAGCATAATATATTAAATTTAACATGTGATGAATATGAAGCCGTCTATCAATCTCTATTTTATGATTTGGAGGAGGCTGTTGATAGCGAGGTAGAAAGTAGTGATGAAGATTGTGGGGATGATGATAATAATAATAGTGACGACGATGATATGGTGTCGGGTGTTAGAAGATCCAATAACTGATAATTACACTTATGATATAGAGGAAATACAACCCGATATTTCCGATGATGAGCAAGATATAGAACCAGAACATATATTACCATCAAGTGAAGAAGCTAATAATAATGAAGATGATGATATGGGTATTCGCGATAAATGTGTCGATGTTTTTACAAATCAACTAATGATGTCGAAAACACGTAGTATTGCGCTGGAAGACAGTATTTATAAATATGCGTGTGAAGAAGGTTGTAAACGTAATCTCATTATTAATTGGCAAAATGTAGTATTTAAAAAAATATATATTAATAAAATGCGGTCGTTATATACAAATTTGAACAAAAACTCATATATAAAAAATAGTAGTTTAATTAAAAAAATAAATGATAATAAAATAAAAATGGAAGATCTACCTACAATGACATATCAAGAGTTATTTCCGGAACATTGGAAAAAAATGATGGATTCTAAATATAAAAGAGATAAAAATCTATATGAAGAAAAGGCCGAAGCCATGACGGATCAATTTAAATGTGCGCGTTGTAAATCGCGTGAATGCACCTATTATGAACTACAAACTCGTAGTGCGGACGAAGCAATGACAACATTTATTACATGTCTCAATTGTGGTAATCGATGGAAACAATAAATACTAAATCTTCTATCCAAAGATTCATAATCTTCTATCCAAAGATTCATAATTATACTAAATCTTCTAACTTCCAATATTCATATTTGTTCGATACGGTTCGCTTTATAATAAATGGTATTTTTTTTTGTGCTAATTCTCGTTCGGCAATAACAATAACACTATCCGTATCTTTTGGTGTATCAATAAATGATTTGGCACCCAGTTCCAGTTGTTGTGCTCGAACTCCGATTATTGCCGCACGTTCATTCATATATAATTTATTGGTGGTAATATTATTTTTTTTTAATTCTTCATAATTTGCGAGTAAATCCGTATGGTCATTATATGCTTCCAATTGAAATGATGTCATTTGGTATATATATTAATAGTATAGTTATTTATTTATATATAATTTTAATTATAATCAATTTTTATTAATTTAATTTATCATAATCATAATCATAATCATTACCATATATATGGGGTTATATTCTCTTTTTTACAATCCAAACAGACATAGATATATTTCATATCCTTATTATCATAATTTAGATAGATAATATTCGGGTTTTTTTTAACTGGACAATCTTTATTGGGACATTTAATACCTACAGCTTTAGGGAGTGTGGGATCGTGGTATATATATTCATTTAATAGTGATTCTTTTTTTATACTATCGAGATTATAATTAACATGATATACACATGTTGATGTTTTTGTATCTTGTGGGTATTCGCGGTTACAGGTCCGGCACAAATATATTAATTTATCATCGAAATCGGTATCGGTATCGTCATCACCACCAGCCTCTTTATTTTCCTTAGCAGTTTTAATCTTAATATACAACATATCATCACAATCATCGCAAAAATTCATGATTTATAGTATATAATATAATATGTAGTTATATATATTTTTATATATAAAAAAATATAATCAATTTTAATTAAATTATGAATTATAAATTAAAATTATAAATTATGATGTTTTCATTTTACTCCATTGCTTTCTACCCTTGGCAGAGATAGTTACTTTCCATATATTGCCATCATTTTGAGATGTCTTCTGATATCCCTCATCATAATTATTGGATTTTTCCTTCGGGCATTTTCTACTATATTTTGGTTTAATAATAGTATATGTAGCAACCGCCACAACAGGTTCAACCGCCACAACAGGTTCAACCGCCACCACAGGTTCAACCGCCACAACAGGTTCAACCGCCACCACAGGTTCAACCGCCACCACAGGTTCGGTAATATTATCTTTTATTAATTGTTTTAAATATATATGGTCATCTTTGTAGGTAACCTTGATTCGTAAATTATACATACCGCTTACATATATTTTTGAATGGTCGTTAAGATTGGATTCAATATAGTTAATAAAATATTCTTTATTTTTGATTAATTCTTTCAACATAATATCATAAAAGAATTCGAATGATGGTAATGGACATCGAATAAGTCCTAATGTGGCAATTTTCGTATTAGCGTATTCCAGAACCATATTATAATCACTCGACCGTTTATCCGTAATACTACCCCATCCCGGTTCATTTTGAATTGGGTTTTCGCATAGAAGGCTTTGTATGGATAATAACACGGTTGTTAATGAACAACAGCTGGTCCAACCAGGGCCTTCCCATGTTCCAAGAATTGATAGGCAAACCTTACCTTCAACATATAAATTTGGATTAAAGCGTATATGCCCGCCATTAGTGAGAAAGGATACTTTAGGAGGATTTATAGGATAATCTAATGGGTATGTTAAATTGAAGAAATAATAGCCATTGGCGTAAGGTGTGTCCTCTGGACCTATAATAAGTATTTTTACTTTATATATATTGTCGTCATTAAATTGACAATAGATACGCTGTGATTCTATATCATTTTTATAGTAGTTCTTCATATCGGCCATAATTCGTTTAGTAGCGAGCTTTGACATGATAAATATAGATTACTTATTAGAATTTAATAAAATTAATATACTATTATATTTGTGTTTTTGTTTAAATCCATAAAAATATATTCAATTTTATTAATGATTTGTTTAATTAATTTAAAAATTGAATATTTTCATATTTATTAATTCACTTAAAATTTTTTGTGTAATATAGATTAAATGGCGAAATCGAAAATAAGTTCCAAAAATGAACTTAATAAATTTCTTTCAAAACATAAGAGAACAGGTGACCAAACCTATACTCATACTATGTTGCCAAATATGCCAATATGTTTTCCTGGTTCATACACCATAGACCCTAACGATTATGATAAATTCCTATCTTTATATTATGCGAGTGTCTTTGAATATAAGAACGAAGCTTACTTAACTGAAAGACATTTAGATTTTGCTCCTGTGCTCATCGACCTTGACTTTAGATTTCCGCCAGATAAAAAGGAAAGACAGTATGAGACGGAGTTTATTACCCAATTTCTTGAAATATACATGGAATTAATTAATAATATTATGCAGACGGATTTAGATAATACTGAAATATTTGTATTAGAGAAAACCAAACCAAAATATGTGGTTGAAAAGGATGTTGTAAAGGATGGGATTCATATAATGATACCATCGGTAATTACTTACCCACGTATTCAATATATTCTTCGTTATAGAATGATTCATGATCCACGCACCATAGAGTTATTTAATAAATTGGGTCAAACTAATACTTTAGATGACGTGATTGATATTTGTGTTATAGAAACCAATAATTGGCAGATGTATGGTAGTAGAAAACCAAACAGCGAGGCCTATAAAGTTACTAAAATGTATAAGTATTCGGATAAGACGTTATCTATTAGTAATAAAATATATGATGAGTGTAAATTATTAGATTTATTGAGTTTACGTAATATTAGTAATGAAGATCTTATTGGTATAAACGATGATGCTATGGAAGATTTGGACCATGATTTTGAAACCATGCCTGGCAATCATAAGGGTGTTCGTAAAACCAAAGTCAATAAAAAAAATAAATCTTCTGTCGATAAAAAAAATAGTAATTCGATCGATTCCGCCGAATATACTAAAATAATTAAATTGGTAGATATATTATCAGCAAAAAGAGCGTCAAACCATGATTCACGTATACGTGTCGGTTGGTGTCTTCATAATATTGACGACCGATTATTGAATCCCTGGATCGAATTTAGTAATAAATCGAATAAATATACACCAGGTGTATATGAAGAAAAATGTAAAAATGAATGGAATCAAATGGATGAAAATGGGTTAGGTATAGGAACATTATATATGTGGGCTAAGGAAGATAACTATGGTAAATTCAAGGAATTGACCGCTAATGATTTGCGAAGATTTATTGTAAGGAGTTTATCGGCAACCCATTATGATATAGCCAATGTTATGTATCAAATGTATAAAGACGAATTTATATATACTAAATCTAAATCGTGGTATCAATATGATAGTCATCGGTGGCATCGTATTAGTGATGGTATTGCTCTAAAAAGAAAAATTTCAAATGAATTATTAAATGAATATATGAAATTCACTAATGAAATTACCAATCAAATCCAACAGATGGGTGATGACGATGATGCACAAAAGGAAGTATTATTAGAAAGGAATAAAAAAATAAGTAGTATAGGTGTGAAGTTGCGATTGAATTCATTTAAGAAAAATATAATGGATGAATGTATTGAATTATTTTATAATGCTGATTTTGAAGATAAATTGGATACAAATGTTAATCTAATTGGGTTTGAAAATGGTATATATGATCTAAATCATGGATTTTTCCGCGATGGAAACCCCGATGATTATGTTAGTTTCTCTACTAAGATTGATTATATTGAATATGAATCAAATCATGAACTTATCAATGAAACCAATCAATTTATTCAGCAAGTATTGCCGAATAAGGAAGTTAGGGAATATATGCTTACCTTAATATCCAGTTTCCTGGATGGTAAAATATCACAAGAAAAATTTCATATATGGACAGGGTCTGGTGGTAATGGTAAAAGTAAAATTATTGAATTATTCCAGAATGCGTATGGTGATTATACGACTGTATTACCATGTTCACTTATTACTCAAAAACGGGCTCGTAGTGAAACCTGTAATCCCGTATTAGTAAAAACCAAAGGGAAACGTTTTGCTACATATCAGGAACCAGAAGCTGGAGAAAAAATTAATGTCGGTTTAATGAAGGAGTTAACTGGTGGTGATAAGATTACTGCGAGACCTTTATACAAAGACCCCATCGAATTCAAGCCACAAATGAAACAGATATTAACATGTAATGAGATGCCTGGTCTTACTGGTAATGATGATGGTACGTTTCGTCGTATTAGAGTTGTTCAATTTAGTTCATGTTTTAAGGAAAATCCTAATCCAGAAAATCCGAATGAATTTCCAATCGATGTCTATCTATCTGAAAAGTTAGAAGGTTGGGCCGAACCCTTCATGTATATATTAATCCAATATTACAAGCAATATAAATCTAAAGGTATATTTGAACCAGCAATTGTTAAATTACATACAAATATGTATAAACACGATACGGATTGTTTTGCTCAATTCTTTACTGAGAAAATTGAGGTAGATTCTGGTGGCGCCATGATACATATCGATGAAGCATTCTACCAATTTACAGAATGGTATAAAATTGCTTATGGAAACACAAAGTGTCCATCAAGAAAAGATTTGAAAACAAATATGATGAAAAAATATGGTAAATCAGACAACGATGGTAATATATATAATGGATTAACATGGTTAAATCATACTAATATTGCGAATATCAGTAGTTTAGATGATGGGGACATATAAGAATAATGTGTTATACAATTAAATTAATCATTAAATTAAACATTAAATTAAACATTTATTATGGTATAACTGCTTCTATATTTATATTTTATAAATATAATAGTAAATATTACCAACATAATTCCCAATAGTATATTTATAAAACGTAGTGTATTATTGGTATATTTATTTTTACTTACTATAGCTATATCATGTTTAATATTACGCATATTTTTAAGATAGAGTTCATCTTTTTCTTTTATTGAGTCTTCCAATGAGATATTACCTTTTTCAAGTTCTTTAATAATTATGTTATTTTTAAGAATGAACGATTTATCTAATACTCGCATATTTATATAGAAATTAAAGAGTTCTAAAATTTTATAGAGTTCAAACTTTTTATTAGTTAGTAAGGTTTTCATTTTTACTAATTGTGTATTTTTTTGTGTCTCTGAATTATTGGTATCACCACCAGTTCCCTTGTTAGTATTAGTATTATTATTAAATTCATAATCTCCGTTAGTAGATGACACTTGTCCCATTTAATATATGATGAGAATATAATATCGCTATCTCGCTATATCTATCTAACATGATAATGATGGTTTTAATAGTATCAAATCGGTAAGCGACAATATCTTTGCTTTATTTTCTCTGGGTCTACCAAGTGATTGTTTATTCATATCTGCCTCCAATGAATTAATTGTGAAAATAACATTATATTTTTCATCTGGCAATATATCAATTATTGTGGCAACCCATCTTACGTTAGCTTCTCTATAATTGAGATCGTGAAAGCCACCATTTTTACAGAGAACTTTCGTTCCTTTACTTAATAATGGTTTATATGGCGCTGAATTTAAAATGAGGTCTCCAGTTTTTTTATTTATATTACGCATACCTAAATCGCCATATAATTTAATTACCCAGTCAGTTTCCGTCTCATCTTCCACTAATCCTTTCAGATAATAATGAAAATAATCTCTATCATGGAACTCCTTTAGATAATTATTAACCCGTGTATTATCTGGTCGATTACCAGTAAATTTACTTTTACCACGCCGTGATTTATGTTTTAAATATACGACTTTACCTTTGGCAATACATAGAACCTGGGGTTTTTGATTTATAAGCCACTGTTGTGTTTTTTTTGTATCATCACAAGCTTCCAATGCTATTTTCCCACTATTATTCGCTACACATTTAAATTCTTTGGTAACTTCGTTATGTTGGAATAATTTCATACCATTATAGCCGAATGTTTGTTTAGCATTGTCTTCAGCTGAAAATAGTTTAACGACTAATGTATTTTCTTGCGCAGTAAGGCAATATTTCGGATTTCCACGTAATCGAATAGTAAATAGAGATCCATTCGTTTTAAATAATGACCAATTACTGGAAAACTCATCATCATTACCATTATAGTTTACTAAAATAGCCTTGGCCGCATCCTCGGTATCTTCGGCATCCTCGGCATCTGTGACATCATCATAAAATTTTGACCAATAGGAATCTTTGATGCCGATACAGGTATTATCTCCGACTTTACTAATAATATGGTGGTCTTCCGAATATTTAGATAAATTATGTGTTAATTTATAGCGTTCTATTGGTTTTGCCCGGGTTTCTTCTTCATAAACCATGAAACAACTACTTTCCAAATCATCTTCGCCAACTTTACCTAAATATAGGCGGTCCGCAAAATCTTTATCGGCCGTGTTGATATTATAGACGGGATTATCAAATTCGGATGGTCGATTAAAGGATGGGGTTGCAATAACATAATTTAGATCAGGCGAATTCCATAGACTTATTTTATTATTTTCATCCGCCCCACGATTATTCCATGCCATTGTTCCCAGGTCAACCTGTTCAGCATATTCTATAGCGACACATACATATTTACTACGAACTGGCTTGGCTGTGGTTGTATTAAAAACCACTCCTAAAGCCAAATAACCATCAGCAGGGATTGGTTTCCATATTGTAATGCCAGAAGAGTCTTTCCATATTAATTTGAAATCGATGGGTGATTCTACAGCACCTTTAAATAACAATACATCAGTAACTGGTTTTTCTACCGATTTGATCGCTATGTGACCGATACTTTTATAAGAACCGGTATTAATAGGCTCCCATATTTTGACTATACCATTTTCCGAAGAGAGACTCGTAATATATTTATAGTCATTAGTTTTTTGCGTATATAATTTAGTTTTATAATTGAATTCTTTACGATATTTCAAGTAATATTTTTTATTATCTTTCTGATGTAAAAAAGAGGTGTATTTTTTATTCGAACATAAAGACTCAATGGGATAGAATGAAGCGTTATTGGTTGTCTCCGAAAATTTAAGATAGCAACAGGAATCATTACTGTTGAGATACCGATTTCCATATTTAATGGAAATACTACCATATGTTCCATCTACACCTTCTATAATTTCAAATATACTGTTATTATCTTTATAACTGGGAGATAATTTCAATGTATTACCATTTAATATAACACGCATTTTGTCATTCTGCGATGGGGTTAGATAGATATTATGGAAATTATCCAGAAAGTCCATTTTAATTGGTATATCGGTATCTTGATATTTCGGATATAATGTATTAAGGTTCATTTTTTTTGGTTTAGGTGTATAATTAATAAGATTGGATGGTTTGAGGATAACCGATAAATCAATAAATTTTTTCATATTTATTTTTAGATTATCATCGATGGATTGATAGTTCATTGCTACAAATTGACACCCAAGTCGCCAGGCATCATATGGATTATAGTTCATAACCAACAAATCATATTTGGAATATACGACAGTTATAGCATTTTTATTATAGTTATGTAAATTTTTAAGTTCATAGGATTTATTAAAGGCTTTTAATTGAACACTGGGTCCCCGCGATTCACTTTTAAATTCAATACTTTCGTCGAATACTAATTGTTTATTAGTGACCTGTTTTAATGGTAACATCCGTTCAAATGTATCATTGTCATTGGAACCAACAATTTTTATTATCAAGCGTTTATCAATACCAGCGTCAATAAAACTGGTATCATCTTCAATAGTAATGATATTAGCATTGAATGATAGTTTGGTGCTGGTAATTAAGACATCTGCTTGGTCGCTTCCACGAACCAATTCTTCATTTAAGGGTAATTGGTCGTGGCGTATTCTCCTAAAATAGGAAGAAGCGGTGGACATGTTAATTAATTCCTTAATTTTTGAATTCTCATAATCGGTATTGGAAAATATAACCACTTTATCCATTAATTTACACATGTCGGTTGTTGCTATGTTTTTGCGTTCATAATTAAAGGATGAATCCAATAATTTATGTCTTAATGTGGACATAATAATCTCATATAGTTTATCTAATGTTCTATAGTTTCCGGTGGTTTTGAAATCCAGAAAAATAAAAAACGGGTCTCTATAATTATTGATATTTTTTTCAGAAAATGCGTATTTGGCTATAATACTGAAACATTTCATTGCGTCTAATGAATTTTGAGATTTGTCATTACCACTGGATATGACTGGCACCGTATCATTTTTTACTTCTTTATTATATATTTCTAATTCTATATAACGTGCGCCATATTGTATACTTTTCATGAACATGTCATAACTGGCATAATCATATTGTTTAAATCCAGTTAAAAATGGTAGATGGCTACTATTAACATAGAATTCAGCCATATTACGGTTACGATACATATCTGTACAAAAATCTTGCTGATTTTTATTATTATTTTTAATAAAAGTGTTTTCAAACTTGGTAATGGCGGAACTTGTACGATTCGAAAATATTAATAGGTATGCTACAATGACGAATAATATGAATAATACTGTAATAGTTATTAAACCGCTGTGTTTACTAATGAAACTACTCATTAATTAATGAGGATATATAATTTCTGGATAACCAACATATAAACACGGCACCCATATATCCATTATACGTTTCATTATATACGTTTCATTATATAGTTATCTATATCGGATACCAAATGTTGTTTATGTTCTTGGTTTATACTATCCTCTCCGTTTTTGGGAGTTTTTTTGGTTACCATATCGATTGATTTACCAATCATAGTTTCATATTGTTTTTTCTTTTGAAATAAGAAATTAACTTTAGCGGTGGCTTGTACAAGAATATTATGGTTACCACAGATATGTTTATTATAGTTATAGGTATTGATAAAATACTGAATTGCATTGAGTAGAATAAATATGGGGGTCGTTTTTTTATAGTTTTTACTATAAATATTATAAAGACTCTGGATTTGCGTGGCGGCAATATGTGTTTGTGATTCATTTATAAGAATTTCCCATATAATCCATACAAAATTTGTGCGGAATTTCTTGTGAACATTGACCACATATCTTTCAGCACATATCAGTTCTTTCTTTTTTTTAGAGAGTTGTTTTTCGTAAACCATTATCCATTTTATCCAATATAATACCAATGGCATATTCTTGTTGCGAACATTATGCCATAATTCATTAATAATAACCCTCAATTCTTGTGGATCATCAGGTTTAAAATTAATAGATTTATCGGTTGCTTTTAATTTTTTTACTAAGGTTTCATTTGTATAATCGTTTTCAGTGATTTTTGGAAAGGATAGCACTTTATGTTTATTGGATAAACATAATAATATGGCAATTTCGATTAGGTGATTGCGAATAGCTTGAATATTAATAGCGTCCTTATTACTAATTTTCCCATCTATATACATTTTATAGCGTTTGTGGATACGTTCGGGTAATTTAGGATTATTTACGTTAATATATTTACAATAATATAGTATAAATCGGTCATATAATTTATCTGTTTGACCAGATACTATTAATTCCGTAGTCCAATCACACGTTTCTTCTATCTTATAATTGTCGATAGCTTTAAAAAGACCTTTAAATACATCGGATAATAGATATCCACTGAATGATTTAATATTAAAATCTTTATTTGTTCTAATATCATTAATAATATACTCTTCGGGTATAGACATATAAAAAAAGACTAAAATAATTTATTCAGTATAACGCTCTTTATCTTCGCTAACATCACCCCCACTTGACGCCGTGTAGGTGCTATTCAAACCAATAACGCTTCCACATTTATGGTCATTAAGGGCGTATATAAGACCTGGAAAATAAAACATCGCAGTTAATATAAAACAAATTGCGATACGACCAGGAGAAGGATATCCTATTTCGTGTTGATTCCACCATACTCCAAGAGGTGGAAATATAATAGTGGTTATTAATTTAAATATATAGGAAGGAAAACATATATCATGGGCAATAAAATTACCATACATAACGGCATCGAATATAGATGAGCTCATAATATATTATTAATATAAAATATAAATAGAGAATATATTTTTAGGTTTATGTTTCAGTTTCCCCGGATTAATTATATAGTCACAGGACATAATTGAACTATGCGCTTGTAGTATCGTCAGATCTCTTGATTTGTTCTTTTTTTGTTGTAGTTCACGTGACAGTTTTTTTTGTATCATCATAAGCATCCTTGGCCGTTTTTTCGGGATCATCATAACCATCCGTGGCCGTTTTTTTTGTAACATCATAACCATCCGTGGCCGTTTTTTCTGCAACACCATAACCATCCTTGGCCGTTTTTTCTGCAACACCATAACCATCCGTGGCCGTTTTTTCTGCAACACCATAACCATCCTTGGCCTTATTCACGCCATAGTTTCCAATTACTTTCACTTTATTTCCGATAGTGTTTACTGGGTCCTTTAGAGCATCTTTCCAGCTTGATTCACCATCACCGCCACTGGAACATGGTTCACCAACCTTACATATAATCATACAACTAATATTATCGTTAAAATCGTATTTAGCTAAATTCTTCACCTCACCTTTAATCTCACTATCATATAATTGGTTTCCATAAAAGGTATTTTCTCTCCCACCACTTCCGACCCAGCTGGTTTTACTAAAACTAAACATGACGGTTCGGTTATAATTTTTATCTTCAAATAATTTTACGGTCATATTCTTGCCGATTCTAATGGATGATATACGGTCTTTAAATAATTTACCGATTTCGTATTGATTATAATCGCCTTTTTCTAATATTAAATTTTTCCCTCTGAAATCGTTTAATAGATATACAACCACACTGTTATCATCAATTATTTCGGGTAATATAGGTAATGGTTCTTTTAATCGAATACTGAAAGATTTAATTTTGGTTATAGATTTTCCCATACATTTTTCATGAAATTTCCCATCTAATTTACTATGTAAATTCGATTCATTATCTGTTAACCTAATAATATCACCTGTAAAATCATTGTTTTCATAAAATATTATATCTACATTTTTACCCACATTAACTGACCCTATATTGGCGAAATTACAACCAGCAGATAAAGGTCTGAAATCTTGAAATTTGGTAGTTTTGGTTAGTTGACTTTCACTACTATTGTTTTTAAAATCAGAGGCCTTTTTAAAATCATCCGTTGCTTGTTTAAAGGAATCTTGCCCAATATTATAGTCGCCATAAGAAAATTGGTGGCGTTTTCCTTTATTATTTTCTTTACTAAATAATTCCACTGAGTTAGGGCATAACTGGTCGCCGATAATCATCAAAGCATATACCAGACCAGGAAAGTAAAATATGGCCGATAATAAAGATGTAAACATGATATGACCTATACCAAACAGACCTCTGTCTAAGAATACTCCAAAAGGAGGGAAGGCGAATGTAATTATTTTCACCATCGTTGTGGCCCTAAATGTATATGAACCCCGAATACATTTACCATTCTTATCCCTATTTTTAGAAGACCATCCATCCCACCCCTTATCAAATACATAAGAGAATGGGAATGATACTATAAATAAAATCAGTTTCCATATAGAGTATAGAAATTTTACTATTTCCCTTAAAATATAAATTACAATTTCCATACATAACACTATAATTTCAGTAATTGGCCCACGTCCTTCAAAAGCAATCCGTTTCTGTGTATTACTTAATATAAATTCTTGGTCCTTGGCAGCTTTCCATTTGTCGGATTTAGTGAATGCCGGATCATTTTCGTCATCTGTGTCCCAATCTTTATCTGGGATATGTTGACCATTAATAATTCGACACCGCTTGCCTTTAGAGTGTCCTTTATTATCCAATACCCTGACACAGCGGTTCGAATCACAATCCTTATTATAATCACATTTTTTTCCATATTTAATTTGTTGTAGGACACACCGGCGTTTATCTGGCGTACCATTAATATATGTCATTTCACATATTTTAGATGGACAATTAGTGTCCTTATCACATGGATTTCCATAGTTTACCATTCTTATATTTTACTTATATATTAATTTGCATATTAGCATATGACATGACTAACCATATTAGCTTAACACAAGACAAACAAACTGCCGTAAATAAGTCCTGGAAAATAGAATAAATAGGTTAGAAAACAGCAAATTAATACATATAATAATCCTGCGAGACCAACTTCCAACATGACGGCCAGGGGCGGACATAATACTAATAATATTAATTTAACCATTGACGGGGGAATACATTTACTACCTTCATCCATCGAACCACTGTTTCCACCTTCATCCACTTCTCCACCCATAGCACGATACATATCTCCAAATATCATATCCAATGTGGCTTCTAATATCATATAAACACCTGTGAACAGTCCAAAAAATATATCTTTAATGACTTTACCTGGGTCGGTAAATATGGCGAATAAATTCAATATTTTTGGTATAATTTTCATTAGATTGACGATTAACTCTCCCAGTTTAACGAAAGCAATCGCCAGAGCTATAATGGGATCTATTATTGGTGTTAGTGGCTTCAAAACGACCTTAACAACTTTATTAATAGCATTGGATATAAGGCCCATAATTAATAAGCTGATTAATAATTACTAAGATATAAAAAATAGTCTAACATAAGACAAACAAACTACCATAAATAAGTCCGGGAAAATAGAAAAAATAGGTTAGAAAACAGCAAATGAGAACATATAATAATCCTGCGAGACCAACTTCCAACATGACTGCCAGGGGTGGACATAATACCAATAATATTAATTTAACCATTGACGGTGGAATGCATTTACTACCTTCGTCCATCGAACCACTGTTTCCACCTTCATCAATTTCACCTCCCATAGCACGATACATATCGCCAAATATCATATCCAATGTGGCTTCTAATACCATATAGACTCCGGTAAATAGACCAAAAAATATATCTTTAATGACTTTGGCTGGATCGGTAAATATAATAAATAAATTCACTATTTTTGGTAATATTTTTATTAATTCTATAAGAAACATCGATAATTTAACAAGGGCAATTCCAATATCAACAATAGGTTTAAATATTGGACTTAAGGGTGATAATACAATATCGATCATTTAATATCTCCAAAGAAAAAAAACATATACTGAAACAGATGCAGTTAATCAACGGAAAATATGTCATTACCATATTCATTTATATGGATGGTGTGTTCGGTCTGTGATATATAACTATTATCCAGTAATTCTACTAAAGGCGGGTATGATTGGATAGAATCGGTGTAGTTAGACATATTTGTGGGTTCATTCATATAGCGTTGGCAAAACGGTAATGTTCTAAACTGTTCGTAAAGTGAACCTAACATTATAGAATTATCATTGGGTGGTTTGGTTTTTAACATAAAATGACTAACATCACCATCAACACATACAGAACCGCTTCCGGTAGTTACGTAAACTTCTATAGCTAATATATCATTATTTTCAATTAATGTTTTATTATTATTGCGAATATTAGGAATAAGTTTCCCGCCATGAATATTCCATTGTGTTATGGAATGTCCAGTAATATTATTAATGGGTTTTAATGGTATAGTGCGACCATATATATCCATCTCATATGAACAAACCACCTCTTCGGCAATAGCGCCTAATTCCCCAATACGACTGTCAACCCCCACATTTTTTAATACCGTATTGGTAGCTTCACGAGACGCTGAGATCAATGATTCATATTTGTGGGTATTATGAGTATATGTAAAAGCACTATCTATTATATTACCATTCACGTGGGTTCCATAATCGATTTTTAATACATCGTCGTCACCTAATACGGTTGTATCATTTGATTGTGGAGACCAGTGAGCCGCAACATTATTCAGATTAACACCGACCGGAAATGCTATTCCACTATTAATTTCATTTGGGAGTTCGGTGCGAATATTCGATTCGATGAATTCACATATATCTAATAATTTAATACCTGGTTTTACAAACTGATATAATTTCTGTCTAATACTATTATGGACTTTTGCCGCTTTTTTATAATCGTTGATGCGATGTTCCATGATTGCTATTAATATGATATTAATATGATTGCTATTAATATGATTAATATTAATATGATTAATATGATATTAATATTAATATATTTGGCTTAAGTAAATAATAATAATAATAATAAATTAATATAATAGAATATAAATGTCTGGAATAAATATACAGATTGCCGCATATGGAAACCAAGACCATTATCTAACAGCTAATCCACAAATATCATTTTTCAAAAAAGCATATAGACGTCATACTAATTATGCTATGGAACCCATGCTTATTCCGATGGATGTTGATATAAGTTCAACGGATGCCGGATTTGGACGTAGTTATACAACGACTATACCACGTAAAGGTGATTTATTACATAAACTCTATTTAGAAATAGATATAAAGGGTAAAAATCTTGGAACCCCATCTTATACAGTTACTAATTTTCTAAATAGTTTAATAAAAACCTCCGAAATTAAAATCGGGGGTTTTATAGTGAATACCCATTATGGCCAATTTAGACAGATACAGGAAGAATTAACCAAACCATCCAACAATAATTTTATACAATCGTCAGATACTTATGGTGGCTTACCAACGGATTTAAATGTATATGGTGATATTGGGAACTATAAAATCGATACACAGGAAAGAGAATTAGGGCATTGTCCATTAGTATTTGGAGGCACAGTAAATGATACTGATTATGCTGTTGGTAATTCAACAGATCGCATTACTGGGTTAGTAACAAAACGAATGGTATATGAATTTGATTTTTGGTTTTGTAAGGATATCGGTAACTCATTGCCATTATCATCATTGAATAATCATCAAGTCGATTTGACTTTTGAAACCGAAATACGCAATAAGGTTATTGGGGATTCGACGAATCTTTCATCAACATATTTTACGATAGATAAAATGAATTTATATGGTGAATATATAATTTTAGATGGAGAAGAAAAACGACGTTTTGCTCAATCAACCCACGAATATTTAATTGAACAAGTTCAATATCAGGGATTAGAAACCACCAATTCGACAGCGGCTTCAGATGATAGTGACGAAACATTAATTAACCCGGGTAATTATCTATTGAATTTTAGTCATCCTGTAAAATATATTACATGGGCTATTACGAATGAAGGAACACCACAAAATAATCGGGGGCAAGGACCATGCTATTTTGTGTCGCAGACAACCAATTCATTATATTCCAATGATGCGCATAAAGGAACCCTTAAATTTCAATTAAATGGGCGTGACCGAATAATGGAAATGCCCCTTCGGTTCTATACACGCGATCAACCGAAACGGTTTAATAATCGTCCTTCCACACTTGATAGGATTGGATTATATTCATTCGCATTAAAACCATTCGAATTAGAACCTTCTGGAACCTGTAATATGTCGCGAATATTTAGAAAGGAAATGATTTGTAATTTCGCGAATAATAAAGTTAGTAATATAAAAAACAAACCACTATATATTTATGCTGTGAACTATAATATTTTAAGAATAACGTCGGGAATGGCTGGTTTACTATTTTCGGGATAGTTCAAGTTCAAGCCCTACTCAAGCCCTACTCAAGCCCCACTCAAGCCCTACTCAAGCCCTACTCAAGCCCCACACGCCTCACAATCTTCTGGAACCATCATATTTGGAACTGGTGATTTGTCGGGTTCTATAGTAAATTGTTGGGCTTTTGCTGCGGGTTTTGTTCGCAAATAATATTGACCCGTTTTTAATCCACGTTTCCATGAATAGAAGTGCATACTGGTAATCCGCGAATATTCCGGGTCCGCCATAAATAAATTAAGACTCTGTGATTGACAGATATATTTACCACGATCTGCCGACATATCAATCAGGGTTTTATTCCCAACTTCCCATACAGTCTTATATATTTCCTTTATATTATCTGGAATATAGGGAATGTTCTGGACACTACCATTTTCTTTAATAATTGTATTTTTCAATTCGGTATTCCATAAACCTAATGCGAGTAAATCGCGAATAAGATGTTTATTGATCATAATGAATTCCCCAGCCAGTGTTCGACGAATATAAATGTTCGAAGTAAAGGGTTCGAAACATTCGTTATTTCCTAATATTTGCGATGTGCTTGCGGTGGGCATCGGGGCTATTAATAGACTATTGCGCATCCCATATTTATGTAAATCCTTTTTAACTTTATTCCATCGGGGTTTCATTTCCACAGAGGGTTCTTCACCCCATAAGTCATATTGTAATTTCCCTTTATTGGCGGGAGACCCGATAAAGGATGAATATGAACCGAGATATTTATCGCGATTTAATTCTTCATCTAATGGATTACATAAGGATTCTCGCAACAGATCCATTTCGCTTGTATCTGATAGTGAACCGTTCTTATGTTCCACCATCAATTCCTTTAATTTATTCATTTTTACTTCACGTTTTTTTGATAATTCAATCGAGGTTTCCACCGCACTATAATAAATTGTTTCGGCGATTTTTTCATTTAGGGCACGGGCTTCAATGCTATCAAATGGCATTTTTAGCATAGCAAACACATCAGCTAATCCTTGAATTCCGATACCAATAGGGCGATGAAGTTTATTGGAACGTTCGGTTTCTGGAATAGGATAATAATTCACATCAATGATTTTGTCGAGATTACGAGTGATTATTTTAACAACCTTAATTAACTTATCAAAATCGAATATTTTTGCCGGTGGTAGAAACGTATATAATTCCTGATAACCACCAATGTGATTGTCGTCAATATAGATTTGCGGAAATGTTCGGACATTATTTTGACCATCCTTTAATATACAAACGCCATCTTTACATTCAACATTATTAGCATTAATGGAATCCAATAATTGTTTTTTAGTGTCTTTCGTATCCAATATTTCTTCCACATAGTCAATATGACATTCGTTTAAAAGTCTTTTTGCCATAATACAATACCGACAATCGGGAACCGAATAAATCTTAACTTTGGTATATTTTTCGATATTCGGATTATCAATAATATATTTGGGTAATCCTATCGATGCTAAATTACAAACCGCAAATTCGGTCGGCGAGGAATATTCGATAATTTCCGTACATAAATTAGAGGATTTAATCGTCCCCAGATTTTGTTGGTTAGATTTGCTATTACAAGCGTCTTTATATAACATATATGGGGTTCCCGTTTCTATTTGGGATTCGATAATTGAGAACCATAAATCTCCAGCGTTTATCGTTTTAATACCACGACCTTCACGTTCATATTGTTCATATAATGTATTAAATTCAGCACCGTAGACATCCGATAAACCAGGACATTTATCGGGACACATCAATGTCCATGTTCCTTTATCCCTTACTCGTTCCATAAATAAATCGGGAATCCACAAGGCATAAAATAAATCACGAGCACGTTCTTCTTCGCTACCTGTATTTTTTTTTAATGATAAAAATGAATTAATATCAGCATGCCATGGTTCTATATATATGGCGATTGAACCATTACGTTTACCACCGCCTTGGTCCACATAACGTGCCGTATTATTAAACACTCTTAACATCGGTACAATACCATTCGACACACCATTTGTTCCACGTATAATAGAATTTGTTGCGCGAATATTGTGAATATGTATACCGATGCCACCAGCCCATTTAGAAATCATGGCACAATCTTTTATTGATGAAAAAATACCATCAATACTATCGTCTTTCATTGCTAATAGGAAACATGATGACAATTGTGGTCGGTTTGTGCCACTATTAAATAATGTTGGTGTGGCATGTATAAAATACTTTTGAGATAACATGTCGTAGGTTTTCAGCGCTTCTTTTATATCGTCCCCATGAATACCCAGAGCGGTTCTCATAAATAGATGTTGTGGTCTTTCAATAATACGACCTAAAATTTTGATTAAATAGCTACGTTCTAATGTTTTCAAGCCGAAATAATCGATAAGACTATCACGGTCATATTTAATATAGGAATTCAGTTTTGTTTTATTTTTAAGAACAATATTATATAGTTCGGTAGAGATTAATGGTGAATGGATTTGGCTATGATCTTTATTTCCATATAGGATAACAATAGTTTCGGAAAATGAAGGTGATGTATTTTTATGTAAATTGGATATTTCTAATCGCGATGCTAATATTAAATAATCAGGATGGTCTGGTGCCATAGAAGCACACAATTCGGCAGCCAATTCGTCAATCTTACATGTCGGAATTTCATTATAGATTTGACTTACTAATTTTTGTGTTAGCATCGTTGAATTGATATTGAGAGCGCTTGACATATTTTTAATACGTTTCAATATTTTATCAAAAGACACCTCTTCCTTCTCATTGGTTCGCTTAGTAACATAATATACCTCCATATTACAATTATTATTATCCATATGTTTAAGCATATATATATATTCTTATTTTTATTTTGTGACATAAAACCAATATCTATTTGATTAAGATATTCATGAATATAGTTTCAATATAGGTAAATATAGACATAAAAAAATTGAATAAATATAATACGCGATACGTAATTATATATAAACATATTTATACTAAACAATCCGAAACCATGACTCAAATGATATTCTACGATTTCGAAACAACTGGTCTCAATCCATTTCATGAAGAAATTATTGAATATAGTTTCAATAATGATAAAACTAAACATAGTATGACTGGATTAGTCAAACCTACTAAAGAACTAAAACCCATTATTACACAAATAACTGGCATTACAGATAAAATATTAATGAATCAACTTCCATTGAATAACCATATAGAGCCCGTATTCAACTATATTACCAGCTGTGATGACCAAGTATATCTAATCGCTCATAATAATGATGGATTTGACCGTTTCTTTCTTAGAAGAATGTTTAAAAATAATCCACATATGAATGCTGTTTCAAAGAAATGGCGATATATAGATACTCTATTATTAGCTAAAATTGTTTTGCCAAATAATAAAAGTTATAGTCTAAAAACACTATGCTCCTATTTTAATCTAATCGAAGGCACCCATCGTGCTGAAGATGATACGCGTGCCCTTAAAAATGTTTATTATAAATTAGTACAAATGTATTGCTATAAAACCAAGCTCAATTTCGACGATATCATTAGTAATCCAAGCTTTATTCATGATTTAATATATTGATCAAATCTTAGCGATCAAATCTTAGGGATAACATCACAAATAATGTAAAAATAATATAAAAATAACACATATTTTTTTTACATATTATTTTATGAATAGAATAGAATAGAATAGAATAGAATATAATCTATAAGATTTAATCGGAATCTGAAAGGAAATTTAAGTTGGGTGGTTCATATTGGTCCTTAGGGGACTCGTTAGTTTTAGGCTTTTTCGGTTTAATAAGGTCGGTATATCCGATTTCGCGATATTTTAATACATCATTCCAGAATATATCTATATCCTTTTTAATTTCAGCGAAACGTTTAACATCCCGTTTAACAAGAATATTATCATATGTTTCAAGATACCAATATGTAGTCCCTATATAATCATAATGTGATTCATCGAAGATGATCTCCAGTTCCGATTCTTCCCATTTTTCAAGTGCCTGTTTATTTTCAAATGTATAGGCATATTTATATTCGTATGATTTTTTATTATGATTATATAATTCGAAAATAGCTCCCTTATATTGATTCGTTTTTGTTAAACATATATTATCTGGATGACTATCCTCCATGAATTCGGAAAAAGATTCATATATTTTAAAGACACATTCCAGATAATCGCAATATTCTAAATTACAGACTTCAAGTTGTCCTTGTATTTGTAATTCATAATACTGTGGAACAAATCCAGTTAACTGGCGCGATTTGGGACATTTAATTTCTAACATACGACCGGAATATTGTTTATTATCATCCAGGTATTCGCAGATTCCATCGGGTGATGCGGCAAAATATGGGCATTTTGGGTGTGGGACACAACCATATTCATAAATTGTAGTATTATTCATTTTTTCATATAGAAATGTTGCTACAGGTTCAAATTTAACACCATGAATAATGGCTGGTCCAGGTTTAAATACGTCTTTGAAACCACATTTGGAAGCTATTAACCGATTACGATTACCATATGGATTTAAATTAATAGCCGTTGCTAAATCACTGGCGGTTAATCGGTTATTACGAAATGTAAACCATTCTGGTGTTCGCTGTTCAGGTTGTTTAATTGTTTTTAGTTGAACGATCTGGTCACGGATAGCTTCTAATTGACTATCTATATAGAAAGGTTGAACGATAGGTACCTTTTGAAGAATTAATTCGCCAATAATAGAATATACCTCCTTATCATTATTAATATGGTCATATATAATTTCGATTTCTTCAATCAGGGCTTTATATTCATCGGTATTATCTTTAATATGGCTATAATCATAATTGCTAAAAAAGTCGGTTACAATTAATTGAAGTTCCTTCAATTTTTTTGGGGTTGTCATTGTAAAGATATAAATATATTATGTGTTAATTTTATAAATCAATTTTAATGTTAATTTATAAATATATTTTTTAATTATAATCTTATATATTATTAGATGTTTCTATTAAAATTATTAATTACTGTATGTTTTGTTATCGTCGGCGTCATGATGTATTATGCGAAGGTGTGTTTATTAAATGATTGTAAAATGCAAACCGGTAACGGCATGCGTAATATTATGCCCATGGAAGGATTCATAATACCATTCACTAAATTAAAGGATTTCGAATTCATGTTATTTTTAAAATTATTGATATCACCAGTAAATCCATGGTTATATATGATGATTATGTTTGTAGTAGGATTAATAGTTGCGAACGTTTTTGTTCGTGAAAAAAAAAATAAACAATTAACACTGAATAATTTATATCCCGATAACGATGATTCATAAAGAATTAACATTATTTACCTAACAACATAATTTGATGGATGGTAATTAACCTCTATGGATTTTTCCCCTAAAGCCGAATTGCCACCATTACATTTATCCGTCTGTGGTTCTATTTTATGTACACCCGTATAATCCCATACATGTTGAACTGTGCGACATGGAAATTGTTGTATGGTATGTTCGGGCATAGGTGGTAGAATATGGTGGTTTCGATTAACCAGTTTATCCTCAGTTTCATTAAAATCAACATTAATATATTTATCTTCGGTAAAGGGCTCGTATGTTTTTTTATAATTTAATAATGGCATAATTTCAGGTTCAGTATCAACATAACCATCATCTTCTTCTTCTTCTTCCGCTGCCTCCTCTTCCGCAGCCTCCTCCTCCAATACATCAGTTGCTATATTATTTAATATTGCGGATAATTCATTATTATTATCAACTTCGGCTTCTTCTTCAGCTTCAGCTTCAGCATCAGCTTCAGCTTCATCAACATAGGCCGTAGTGGAGGTAGCTTCTTGAAATTTTTCTTTATTATATAGGAATGTTACTAACACAAATAAGAGTGTTGATAAAAGTATAGTTGTTCTCATTTAAATAATTAAAAGAATTTAATTTCGGTTAAAATTGATTTATAAAAAACATAAACGGGTAATATACATATTCAATTACATAATGACAACATTTGTTATAAAAAAACCAAAATTAGTGAAATATATTAAAAAACCAATAGAAAAAATAATATTAGATGTGTCGTTTTCTTACCGTATCCTTCCAATAAACTGTCCAAAAAAGAAAGCAATTATATTATATAAAATACAGTTATCAAAAACGAAACCATTGGAGGGTGATGGTGATACGAGAACCCGCATCTATAATCGCAATAATATAGAGGTGTATCTCAATATATTAGAATATGCTAATATCGCTACCAATGCTCGTTATTTATTTTATAATTCAGGAGATATAAACCCTTTATTAAATAGAAAATTAAACAAAAATACAGAATTCGCGTGGGACACTAATATATCCCTCAATTTATTTTCCTTATTGAAATATATTGAATAACATTTAAACACATACTGTGTAGTTAGTTTAATATAATAAATAACAATGACATTTTTGGAGCAATACAACGATAATGAAAATGTTAGTTATAACAATAGCACAAATAAAATAGAAACCTTTCTCAATAATTTAAATTATAACATCTATAAACGGTCATGGAATCGGTTGGAATATAAATACAAAAAAGAAAAGGTTATGGACTATATTACCACCAACTGTGAAAAACATACTATTCCCGTTGTAAGAAAGGAGGAACTCGTTATTTATATGGATAAACTAATTAAAAAAACTAAATTTAACAAGTTTTTCAAATATGATAAAGAAATATGTGAAATTACTTCCATTAAATTTATGGAATTTATCGATGGCGATTATATTATAAATCCTTATTAAATTGATCTATAATATTATTGACTTCATATTCACTATCATAATTAATCGAAGATTCTTTGGGAACATTGTCATCTACGTATATTGCTCCATTTTTTTGTGTGGTATATATAAGATACATGGTTAGACAGTCTAATATCAATATTAGCCAAAAATAATAGTGTATGGAATTCAATGTCGAATATACTATGAGGGCATGAGATAGTATATAACTAAGAGTTCCATATATTAATATTTTTATATTCCGATTATCATTAAAATTTTTATTCGTACTGTTATTGGGTTTTTCAAAATCGAATAATGATGCATTTTTTAGTAAATAAAAAAACATTGCAAATATAATTTCTACACATAAAATAAAAATAACTTCTAAACTTATTATATGAATTGTAAAAATAAGCCTCTATCGGTTATAACAAAATTCAAGAGGATTTTAGTCATTGGTGACCTTCACGCAGATTACCCAATGACCATTAATTTATTAAAAAAGTTTAATGTTATTGATAATAATCGGCGATGGATAGCTAAAGACACATTTATCGTTCAGATGGGTGACCAAGTTGACGGTAAAGGTCGGGGCAATAATGATGTCGAAGGTGAACAAGAGGTATTAGATTTATTCGACGACTTAAATACTCAAGCGGAAATCTATGGTGGTGCTGTATTTTCATTAATTGGCAATCACGAATTAATGAATGTATTGGGCGATTTTAGGTATGCTTCCATGGCCGACATTAATAAAGATGGTGGTGAAACCCAACGAAAACAAAAATATTCGCCGGGTGGAATATTGGCAAGTCGATTGGCATGTTCCAGGAACGCTATAATAAAAATAGATGATATCATATTCGTTCATGGGGGTATTGCCAAGGAGTTTATGGCGGATATACGAGATAATAAAACCATTGAATTCATCAATACGACATTAACAGATTTCTTATTTAATAAAATAGATTCCGATAATGAACATGTCCAAAAATATTTCATTAAAAAAAATGGATTATTTTGGGATCGTAGTTTGGGTAATGAAAATGTCGATTGCGAGGATATATCATATCTTAAATATGGCCATATTATTGTTGGTCATACACCACAAAAAAAAATTAATTCAAAATGTAATAACAAAATATGGCGTACAGATGTCGGATTATCCAAAGCATTAGGTGGGAATGACCAACAAATATTGGAAATAACCAGCACGACGCGTGGACCACAATTTAAGGTATTGGTATAAGGAATGGAATGAGATTACTATAAATATACATATACATATACATATATATATATATATATATATCTATATAATAATAGATATGAAGTATTATACCTCGAAGATAGATAGTAAAAATATTTGTTATGTAAATCTTATTATACATATAGGTAATGACGACGAAACTGAAAAGGAAAAAGAATATGCTCATATCATGGAACACTTATTTTCATTTAATACTTCGCGTAAATATCCATTATACCACCAAGTTCGTTCTATTTTTACTGATCTGGGAATAACTATAGACGCTACAACCTACGATCATTATACAAAATATAGTTTCAGTTGTCATACAAAACATCTCAAAATATTAATAGATATATTACATGAAACCATTAATCATTTTCAAATAGACGAAACCATTTTTAAACAAGAAATAATATCGGTAATATTAGAATTAAAATCAATACAAGAAACGCCCGAAAATCTATTATATCACAAAATGAATGCTATATTATTTCCCAAACACGCTCGTAGTTATTCAATTAAAGATCGCATTCGTTCGGCTAAAAACTGTTCTAAAAATGACATCATGAAATATTATAAAAAATATTATCGACATGACAATATATATATGTTAATATGTGGTGATTTTACACCAACACTTATTCGCGAATTACATATCGGACACAAAGTCCCCCTTAAAATAACCAGAAACAGTAGTATACCCATAATGAAGAATCATCGTCGTTTATATAAAGTCAAAAAAACAACCGATAAGGCATATATACATGTTGTGTATCGACAATACTATAACATATTTGATCGAAAAAAATATTTTACCGACATTTTATTATTTATATTAGCCGGAACGTTAGATGCTATATTATATAACCAATTACGAAGTAAATATGGTCTTATATATAGTATACAAGTGGATAATGAAATCGACACGCGGACAAATATGAGTCACATTATTTTTAAAACCAATACGGTTGATAAAAAATCCAATATTATAAAAATAATAAAAATTATAACTGAAACCCTATCTAATTTATCTCTCGATGAAATAACCAGACATTTATGTAAATATAAAAGTAAACTTAAATTAATTATTTCTAAAGAAATAAACTGTAAGAATGGCGTTAATATATTAGGATATGTAAATAAATATATTATAAATGAACAGAAGCCTATGGAATATACGAAACATCTAAAAGAATATAACACGGTTACAGCCGACGAATTATATCATTTTAGTAAAGAAATATTTAATATTAACCAACAAATGGTAGTTTATAGTAGCGACAATGCTATCGACAATATATGAATTCTATGGATTCTATGAATATAGATGCTCATTATCACAATCATAATTATTCAATTTAGACATTTCAATTAATTCATCAATATTTTCTAATATATCATCATTATAAATATTGCGGAAGAAATATTGTTGGAGCATAGCCGTCGTTAATTTACAGTGTTTAATTTTCGCATAAAATCGTGTAAATTGGTCGGGTTTATTGGGATAGAATATTGAATACATTTTCTCTGTTTGTATTTTATCGGCATAATCAAAATGAACACTAAAATCAATCCTTCCTGGACGATAGAGTGCTTTATCTAAATTACATTTATAATTTGTGGTCATAAACACCATTTGTTTATATGATGATGCGATACCATCAAGACAATTTAATAGACCACTAAATGTTAACACACTTGTATGCGTATCATTTTCTTTACGTTCGCGAAATAATACATCGATATCTTCCAGAATTAAAATGGTTTTCTCTGGCAATCTCCTTAATGCTCGCATAAATTTAATATCGGTCATATCTTTATCGAAATTAAGAATAGCGACACTGAGTTCAAGATAGGAAGCGATCGCATAAATAATACTTGTTTTACCCGTTCCAGGATAACCTTCCAATAATATATTGATTTTATATGGGATACCGAATTTATTATAGAGTTCTTCCGTTTCGGGTTTTATAAAGTTTTCTATTTTATCTACTAATTGTTCTTTAATATCGTCCTTCAAATAAATCGTATCAAGATTTCTCTGTGGATGTTTATGAAGAACATCCCAATAATCTTCCCATATATAGACGGTTACTTTATTGACCTCCTTCTTTTTATCAAGAACATTGGTAATGTAATAGGCTTTAGCATTTTTAATAAAATCCATTAAAATGTCTTTATGTTCATCGGGGGTGTATAGATACATGTTACTATAGACACTAATCTCATTTTCAGTTGGTAATGGTCCTAATTTTTCAATGTCAACATCAATATTTACATTTTTATATTTTAGGAGTGAATTGCCAAATGGCAATCGTAATACAACCGATTTACCATATTCTGAATTATCTGATTCATCATCACGGTGATGACCTGGTCGTTTACTGGCAATATTAAAACTATATTTATTATCCGAATGAAGAACCCCATAGTAAAGAATGGCTTTAAATATACAATCGTTATAATCAATCTGGAGTTTCATATTATTTATATGAAACCCGTCACAATTATTGCGAAAGTATAAGTATATTACGTAATATAATGGATTTATTTTTAAATCACTTTTTATAATTGGTATTGTTTTAATAAAATGATTCCTTGATCATTGGGGAAAATGATTCCGTTATCATATATAGGCATTCATTATATTTATTATGTTTATTTATATTTAAAAATATATATATGTATATATTTTATTATGATGAATAATAATAATAATAATATTGAAACAGAAACAGAAACTGAAATTGAAATTGAAACTGAAACTGATATTATAACAACCATGGTATTGCGAAAAAAAATACACAATTTACAACGGACTAAATTGCGACTAAAAAATCAATTAAATAAGATTATAGAGTCTTTACGTAATGATAATGAAGCATTGAAACAATCTAATAATCAATTAACAGCCGAATTAGAATGGATGAGTGAATGGGATACAGATACATAAAAAGTATATATATATATATATATATTATTGATATCAATAAAATAATAATATTTGTTAATATTATATAATGGTTAAGTCAAGTTCAGGAAAAACAAATATGCGTTCATTTACGGTAGTTAATGTTGCCAAACACGGTGGTTGTCAAACAAAATTTCGTTCTGGACGCTATGTAAGTCGGACAGCAGCGGGTGCCGCCAGAAAAGCCTTTAATGAACATTGTCGCGTAAAACGTATTCGTGGTCAATGCGCATTATTAGTAACAGTTCAAGAAACAACACAGGGTTCTAAAAATAAACAATATTCTTATAAATTACGTCGCAATAAATTAGCTGTCCCATTGGTTATGATGGAAGGAACACCTGGACAATTTACAATTGAATATAAAACAGTCGCAAAATCCGTTTCCGGCTTACCACCTTGTAAAAAATCTAAAAAAGGAAAATCACTTGGTCGTATGGCCAAAAAGACTTCCAAAAAGGCCGTGCGATCAAATTAATTTGATCATCATCATCATTTTCATTTCATCATCATCATTTTCATTTAATAAATATATATATAATTATAAATTATAAATTATATATAAATTATATATAATTATAATGGATAATGACACACTATTAGAGGTAACTGTGTCTAATGCCGAAAAAACCTTAGTAGAATTATATCAACAAGGCGAACATCTAAATAATATTACTATAGATTTAGAAAATATGGATCATAATTTATCTATATCGGAACGTATATTATCTTCAATTAAATCCATATTATATAGACTAACTTATCGTAAAGAACCACAACCAATGGATACGGCCATGGATACGGCCATGGATACGGCCATGGATACGGCCATGGATACGGCCATGGATACGGCCATGGATACGGCCATGGATACGACTCATTTGGGACAATTAAGAACAATGAATATTACCATAAATGAAATATTATCGCATCAAAATAATCAATTAAAGACTATAGATGAAAATATGCTAAATAATTGTATAAAATTAGATAAAATCAAGGATTTATTTAATAGCGATTTCGGGTCCTAATAAAGCCTCAATAAGATGTAATTTTGTATTGGAACATGCGAATGAAGCTGGTTCGAATTCACTCCATTTTAGGTTATTGGGGAAAAACCCCCACATGGTATATACATAACCGACCAATGAACTACATATGAAGGTATCCGTTTTACGATGGTCGGGTGAAAACCAATCTAATAGTGATACTTCGGGATTATCCATACCTGGATTAAGACGTACCGATAAGAAATCCCAAAAATTTAAATCATATGGTCTATTATGAATCGAATCCCATAAATGACTAAACTCACTTTCCATTTTTTCCGATTGTTTTCTTGTATATAATTTCCGATAAAAGATTTTGCCATTATAATTGTCTAATAAATAATCTAATTTGGTTATTTGTACCCCATAATTAGTATGGGGTTCGTGACCTGATTCTAATACATAATAGCCAATATACGACGGATCAATGTAAGTTGGGTCCTTTAGTAAAATGCCAACATGTGTATAGGGGCTTCTTAAATAAAATCTAATTAAATCTGAAATTATATTACTTTTACCACAAAATAATATAATATCGCCGGTTTGGATATTTAAAGTATCCAACATTAAATAAATAAAATAAAATAAAAGTAAGAGGAAGAGGAAGAGGAAAAACTATAGTGTTTTAACCGAATTATTTAGTCAAATGACCAGAAACATGTTTGTTGATTTCTACAAAGGTTAGTTTATCGCTTGGTTTCATAGAGAAAATCTTCGACATTTGTTTATTTGGTGCGAATTTACGCTTATCATCCTTCAATTGTAGATTATTAGTTTTAATATAGCCAGCGACAGATTTCATAACTTCAGCCTTGGTCAATTTAGTTCCATGATTAATACTTAGGAATTTTTCCAAATCGACACTCAAATTCATTTTATTTTGTGTTCGTTTCTTACAGTTTTTAACATCGCGAGGGGCATTCTTAACAATGCGTTGGAGCAATTTAACATTAGCTTGTAATTGCTTGGTATTCGTATTATAGGTTGAAAATGTATCAAAAATATGTGTAAATTGAGTATTAATTGCGGTCGCGGCGTCAATTGGGGCTGGGGTATCGGTTGAGGTGGACATGATATAATTATAAGAGTTTGTAAAACTTTAAGTATTTTTATAAGGAAATAAGTATATAATTTTTTATTAACTATTATAAATAATTAATTATAATTTATAATAATAATAAATCATTATAATACTATTTATATTATAGAATGAATAATACTTTTGAAATCAAGGAATATATCGTATATTCTAAAAGAATTGGATCAGGAGCATTTTCATCTATACATAAAGCGTATAAGAGACATACCAATCGTTTTTATGCCGTTAAAAAACTTAATTATGATTCAAAATCACTATCTTCCAATACATATAAAAAGGAATTTTCCATATTAAGAAAAATAGAGCATAAAAATATTATTAAGTTACATGACATTATTTTGGATAAAAATAACGAGCATATATACTTAGTTTTAGATTATTATAAAAATGGCGATTTATCACAATTTCTAAAGAATCGGTCATTAAAGGAAAAATACGCTAAAGGTTATATGTTTCAATTAAAAGATGGTTTGGAATATTTAATACAACATAATATTATTCATCGGGATCTCAAACCTCAAAATATATTATTAGATGATAATTATAGCATAAAAATAACCGATTTTGGATTCGCACGTAAATTCCAAACGAACCATATGATTTCGACTATCTGTGGTTCGCCGATGTATATGGCACCAGAAATATTGGATAAAAAAAAATATTCTATAAAATCCGATTTATGGTCAGTAGGTATTATATTATACCAAATGTTATATGGAAAAGTTCCCTTCAAATCACGTAATATAATTTCATTAACTGTGGAAATTCATAAAAATAATATTAATTATAAGTGCGATTACCCAATAAGCATATTATGCATTAATCTACTTACTTCATTAATGACTATAGATCCTGATAAACGAATTACATGGGACACATTTTTTAAACATGAATGGTTTCAACATGACGATATACTCCAAGACCAAAATAATTTAATGGAAATATCATTTTCGAATATTCCCAATCTTAATAATGATACAAATGAATCACAATTTAATTCATTTATATATAAAAGTATCTATAAAAAACAAAAAATACCTATTGAAGAAGAAGAAGAATCATATGAAGAAGATGATAGTAGTATCGAATTTAATTTTAATCTAAATACGAATACCACACATACAAATAATGATGATGATGATCGCGATGATGATCGCGATGATGATCGCGATGATGATTATGAATCATGTGATAGCGATATAGAACACGAACCTGATATAGAAACTGAGCCATATAATAACAATAACAATAACAATATTAATATTAATATTAATAGGCCATCATTACCCATTAATATACAACACCATAATTCACATACTATTAGTAATAGCTATATTATCGTAAATAAACCATTAACAATACCAGAAAGACGATATCGTAGTAGCCGTAGTATTAATAGTAATCGGTCATTATCGGATAGTTTTAAGGATTATTTATCTAAATCAATTGAATTTGTTAAACATGGTTATGAATATATTAGTAATTCATAGCAAGCAATTAATTACATAGCGGGTTTAAGACCGAAGTGACCATTACAATTGGCTGGAGCATTAACTGAACACATCGCACTATCGCGTAATATTTGCTCTTGACTTCTAAACGGTAAATGACGAACATTATCATAAAATTCAGCACCCGTTCTTTCTGGTGGGGATGATAAAGAACGATATTTTAATCCGTTTCCTAATTTTATAGAATAATAATCACATTCCGTTTCGCCATTATATAATTTAATATGAACGTGAGGGGGTACGTATATGGTACCTAATGTTAAATAATAACTATTAGGAAATTTTATGGTAAAGTTGAATTGACCATTGACACAATTAACTGATCCGACATTAACACTATTACTATACGCTTGTTCCGGCGAATGATATGGTAAACCACTACCAGAAAAACTATAGCGTGTATTCATTGGATTGGAAGCCCAATATAACACCTTTGTTTTCTGATTAACATTTTCCTTTATGGAACCATTAACAGTTAGCGTTCCTTTGCCATCATTGGTCACCGTTCCGTGACATTTTTCTTTATCAAATTGTATAGTATCCCAGTATATATCCATCTATTATAATAGATAGATAAAAGAAATAAAAATTAATTATTAATTATATAATATGATATGCTGTAATCGGTATTCGATTATCATTGCGGGGCGGCATTATTAACAGCATTATTAACAGCGACATTCATGTTATTATTATTAACGGCATTATTATGTTGTATAGCATGCGTTTGTGGTGAACACTGGTTATTATCCAAATTCATGGGAGGCGAATTGAATGATTGTAAACATTCTGGTAGTTCACCTTCAACATACATACGTCCCATACCTAATCCATTATCATAATTATGGACGACTTTACATGTTTGACTATTACATACTACTTTACTTTCTTCTGGGAGCATGGTTCCTTGATTATAGGGTTTTTTACATTCAATGGAACCATTCATAACATAACTATTCTTTTTGTTTAATTCCATTAATTTTTCGGCATTACGGGTTAAGAATAGTCGCATATCATAACTATTGGTAATATCGTTTTCTACCTGAATACGATTGTTTAGGAAACAATTTGGGCGATAATCAGTGAAATGACGACCATCGGCCATTTTTGGTGGTGCATTTGAGTATTTATTATCATTCGTTCTATAACAACTGCTCATCTATATATATATATATAGATATATATTATTATGCCATTAATTGCGCAATTAAATCATTTTTTTTACCTTTAACTTTAATATTACGGGATTTCGCTAAATCTTTTAATTCTTTTATATTTAATAATTGTAATTTATCAGTCGTTAAATTATCTAAGGTAGTTTCTTTCATTAGGGTAACATTAATTAAATCATCGCCTACAAAAGGTTCTAAGGTATTGATATTAATATCTATAGATTGCGGTTTTCCGTCCGAACCTAATAGACCGATGGTTTCATTAATTTGCGAATTAACAATATCTTCTACATTATCAAATGTTTCTGGTATAAACACATTATCTAATGGCGGTTCGGTCATCACCTCCTCCAATGAATGTTCCATTGGCACTAATACGACCGGTTCGGTCATCGCCTCATCCAATGAATGTTCCATTGGCACTAATACGACCGGTTCGGTCATCACCTCATCCAATGAATGTTCCATTGACACTAATACGACCGGTTCAGTCAACGCCTGATCATCACTCGAATGGGAATGGGAATCTGGTGTATCAACTTCCATTTGATTATTATTATTATTATTATTATTATTATTATTATCTAAATTATCTATTTCTTTTTTTAATTCATCCGGAATATTTTCATCCATATAATTGTCTTCATCATAGTCATCGTGGATAGGTGTATTATTAGGGACGACATTATTACCATGTTCGTCATATTCTTCATCAACAACGCGTTCATCGGCATTGGCATCACCAACACGTTCATCGGCATTGGCATCACCAACACGTTCATCGGCATCGGCATCAACAACACGTTCATTGGCATTGGCACCGGCATCGGCATTGGATAGGGTTTCTTGTGTAGATGCGTTTGGCAATGAATGTAATTTCATCTCAAGCATTTTTTGTTTTTTTCTTAATTGATGGTTAATATAGATTAAATAGGCACAGGATAATAATAATACACCAATACTGGCTAAAACAACATTCTGATTCATCTTATTATTATTAAATAACATAATGTCTAATATATATATAATACTAATCATTATTATTTATTTTTTTTAAACGCTGTAAAATCTAATTTTTTTATATTACTATATGGTATAATACAAATTATATAATATACCAGCATCTAAAAAACAATCAGTAAAGCGTGTTAATAACACTAACACTAAAACTAACACTAACACTAAACGTCGTACCAATAAACGTGTCGCTACTAAAAATAAAAATAAAAAACGTAATGTCGTTTCTAATAAAAAACGTCCACGTCGCGGCGCCAACAAAACAACCCGCAAGAATAATAACGTAAACGGAAGAAGAAACGGCAGAAAAGGAGGAGGGGCACCTAATAATAATCGGCTTCGTATTCCGGGTCCGGGTGCGGGTGCGAGTGATGATGATGAGGAACCTACACACATGACCTTGAAAAATGTGCGAAAACAAATTGGAGAGCGTCAGTTGCGTGAAGCATTGAATGAGGATAGTACCGATTCTTCTAATGAATCAACAAATAATATTTTTGAGGAACACGGCCAGCATACTCGGTCGGAAGAACCGAATTATGGTAGCGCAAACGTACCAACCTCACCAAACAAGAAGACACACTTCGATGACGGAACCGTTGATGCGCACGATTTAGGAAAAAAGTGGGGTTTTAATCGTGGAGTTAACGCGCGAAAAGCAATGACAAGATCAAAGGCCCAGAAGATGATAACATCTGCGCGCAACAAATTGAGTGGGTTTAAAACAATGAAACAAAAGCTTGGTCGACGTGTAGCAAACAGATTCCCATATAGTACTCCCGGGAGTATACCAGGAGAAGGAGAAATCATTTACACTGAACCATATTTTAACAAAAATCAAACATACACAACCCCAACCCCAAACCCAAACAATCTGGTCAACATTGCCGAAATTAACCATGATGCAACCCGAGCCCGAGCTCAGGTCCAACCTGCCGCAACCATCTAAGGTTGAATGAAATGAATGAATTTCATATGAATGAAATTAAATGAAATTAAATGAATTTCATATTAACGCACGTTTAAATATTTTGTATTTTGTATTCTTTATTCTATAGTATAATATAATATAATGACAATAATCAATCCATATGATTTGCTTGGTGTTACTATAAATAGTTCCGTATCGGATTTAAAAAAATCCTATTATTCATTAGCTTTATTATGTCATCCGGATAAAGGCGGTGATGCGTCCGATATGAATACGTTAGTTTTATCCTATAAATATCTTTTAGAACAATTAGAATATCGTTCCAATAAAACATATGAAGAAGTGGAAGCTGAATTTGAGGCGTTTTGTAAAGAACAAGAACAAATAACACCACCCGATTTCGCCACAATATATGGTGATGCTATAGATGGATTTAATCGCGAATTCGAATCAACACATACTATAGTAGACCCTTTTGGCATAAATAATGGCTATGGTAAATTAATGGATAAGAGTGAAGCCACCGCAGCCAATGATGCTACCGCCGCCAATGATGCCATTATTATGAAAGAACCATTACATCAATTTACACGTGCCATACAAATATATGAAGAGCCTATAAGTTATCCAGGATATTTAGATAATAAATATCCATTAAATATTACCGAAATAAAAGATTATTCTGGAAAACAAATGACCGATTATTATCAAGCTTTCTGTAACCACGAAATCATTCCAGAAACCGAAATAAATAATAAAACCACAATAGATGTTATGGAAGCTTATGAAAAAATATTAGAAAAATATAATAATTAAAAATATGGGTTTATAAGGGTTCAGTGCCGACAACACATTCTAAAAATTTGCTACAGGCTAAATATGGATTGATATTACTCGATGGGCGCCGGTCTTCAAAATAATTACCATCGGTTGGAATTCGCACACTAACACTACGACTCGCCTTTTTCACTGTAAATTCTTTATAACTACTCGTCTCATTTGTGCCAGTTAAACGGTCCTTATTACCGGTCCCATAATACTGGTCAATAAAGACATCATGGCTTTTCTTTAATCGACCACACATGGTTGAAATCGTTTTCATTAATTCCCGGTTATCGGTTTCATCTCGCATCGCCCTTGTGCTAAAATTGAGATGACACCCTGAACCATTTACACCACTTAGTGGTTTTGGTTCAAAATTGGGTTGAATACCATGTGTTTCCCCCATTCTTACTAATAAATAGCGCAATATAAATAAATCATGGCATACCGCTATACCAATACTACATACCTGAAATTCGGCTTGTCCAGCAGCAACCTCATAATTCATACCCGTTAATTTAATACCGAGCGCTTCACACATATACATTATTTCCAATAAATAGGGTCTTGATCTGGAACATTGTAATCCAACACCACAATAATGGTTGTCATCTCCCTTCAAACACTGACCCTTATTATCCAACATGAAAAATTCCTGTTCTAAACCAAACATCGGTTTGGTTTCTTCATATTTATCAAATACGGCCTTGGCAGATTCATAAATTGTCGGTCTTTCTATAGCAACACCGCGTGTATCACATAATACTAATATGGGAAAATGAGAAGCTTCATAACTATCAGTTAATTTACGTCGATAATAAGCAATGGGTATCAGTAGCACTTCTGATGTCTCAATTTCAGCCTGACCTGTACTGCTTCCATCATAATTCCAAACCGGAATATCTTTAATAGAACTTACTACCATATCCGTTATTTTAATTTTACTACGAAACTGACCCTTACTATCATGCCAAATATATTCTAAATAAACAATCGTCATATTATTAATATTACTCAATATAATATATTATTCTTTAATATTGATTAGGGTATTCTTATTTTATAGAATATAAAACGATATATATATATATATATATCTATATAGAATATAGATAAGAATATGTATGAGAATATGGCTAAGGATATGGAACTAACACTACCAATTCAGAGTATTCATATAAAACGATGTATTGATAATACAATATTATTATGGGTTCGTAATTATAATACTTATTCGAATACAAAATCGAATGATATTGGCAATGATTTATGGGGATTACTCCGTTCTTGGAAGGAAACATTACAACCCGATATAGAGGATATACCGGATATATCGGATAAAAAAATACAATACGAATATATTATGGAAAAGATTAAATGGTATGAATGTAATATGTAATATGTAATATGTAATAGTTGATTAACCAGAATTCATAATTATATTCATTAAAT